>QFCS01000976.1_pt1 | contig 222391 bp, 182 predicted proteins | sample 3576561 | NCBI WGS metagenome assembly QFCS01
AAAAATATTCATTTCCTTAGAAACAACCTTGAAAAGCTTCACGAATACGCATCTCAGGTACTGACCTCTATTAAAAGGTATCATTTTATTAATAAAACCAACGAAGCCTTGTTAAGTCCATTCAGAATAAATACTTCAATACATCACAAGGCAATCGATCATGTATTAAGACTGGAACCGTTTAACGATGAAGATTTGAAAGAGTTCTTTAATACCCAGAAGGAAGTTGAGAAATATATTATTTCAACACTAAATAACGAAGCAGACGAAGAAATATTTTTTGATTATGAGATAGATTTTATAATACTCGGGATAGACTATGCCAAGTTTCTTGCATTCTCTTCAAAAAAGAAAAATGAAGGCGATTATGATAATGATATGTTGTTTGAAGAGTATGGATATTTGTCTTTTGACATGAGATACGGGCGTATATCTGTAGAGGATTTTATAACTGCGGCCAAAAAACTTCTGAAAGATAAAGGCTTGATGTAAAACCAATATAAATTGAGATATGAGAAAGCATATATTTTTAGAGTACAAAGCTGGTAGATTTAATATAGTTAAACAGTTTTTACATTTTACCGGATATGATGAAAACGTGGTTGATGATTCCCATAAAGATAATGATTGTTTATGTGAGATACATACATTAACTATTTTAACTAAAGAAGGGAATGCTAAATGTTTGGCACGTAATTTTGCAAAAAGTCTTAATCTGAAATGCGTAGAAGGTTATAATTTAAAATCACGAGACTTAAAATACGGAGATGTTTTAAATATTAGTACGGTTTCAGATATTGACAAAACAAACAGAGGAATAAATATGTTGAGTAATTGGATATACGCTTTTGTTTATCCCCAAAAATATCAAAACTATGACATCTACCGACTTGACTACATAATAAGTTATAAAGATAAATATTTGAAAAAAGTTGATTACAGTATCGATGAAAAGAGAGATGAAATAATTTTTAGTTTGAATGACAGAGTAAGGCACCAAATTATTTGTAATTAGTCCTTTATAAAAATCACATTAAGATAAAAAATCATGTAAAAAAAATTGTTTGTAAGTAATAAATTTATTACCTTTGAAATATGAAATACAGCGAATTATTCAGGATTTTGAAAAAAGACGGTTGGTTTGAGATTCGACAAAAAGGAAGCCATGTAATTATGCAGCACCCTACAAAAACCGGACAACTCACGGTTCCGAATCATTCAGGTAAGGAAGTGAAAAAGGGATTATTAACAGCTATTTTAAAACAGGCAGGGATAACAACTGCTAAAAGGTAATAATTATGAAAAAGCAAAAAATAAAAATTACAATCACAAAAGAAGATACCGGGTATAGTGCTACCGGATTGGTAGATGATAACTTTATTGCTACCGAAGCAGAAACCTTTGAGGAGCTTAAAGCAATGATTTTGGAGGCCTTAAACCTTACTTTTGAAGATCAGGGAATTGTTTACACTATTGATGAAATTAAGCTTGAGTATGATCTGGAAAGCTTTTTTGACTTTTACAAGGTGATTAACGCAAAGGCTTTATCAGAGCGTATAGGAATGAACCAAAGCCTTTTGGCTCAATACATCAAAGGAAGTAAAAAACCATCGCCAGTGCAAACAAAACGTATTCTGAAAGGAGTACAGCAAATCGGGAAAGAACTTTCAGAAGTAAGTTTTTTGCTTTAAAATAATTTGCTCTGCACGCGTAATGACTTCGGAAAAACCTTCATGAACAAGACCAAACAAATAGAGTTCTATAAAACGCAACTTAAAACCGCCCGGGAACTAAAGGCGGTTGCTGAGCAGAATATGGCCATAGCTACACAAATCGAAAGTGAAGCAAAATCCGCTCTGGAGATGTTGGGAGCATCAACGGAGCGGTCCCGAAAGGGGAACGTACTCTCAGAGCAAATGAAGAATAGTTTAAGAGCAAGTTTAACCAAATAGAAACTTGTGCTAAAAGTCTTGAAAATTTCAAATAATGCAAAACAAAAGACTATCAGTAAGACAATATTACTTTGGAGAATTCAAAGAATTGAATATAAGTGACAACGCCCCTTTTAAGTTTATTATTGAAGGAACGGATTGTTATTGTTATAATATAGATTTCGCACATTTACTCACTACTGATAAAATCATAAAAAATAATTTAAAACCAATAGATTTTATTCAGGATTTTAAAAATGGTTTTGTAGAAGGGCTTCTACATCTTGAAACAAAAGAAAGTATAAAAAGAAGTGATTTTTATGATCAAAATAAAAGGGAGTTGTTACAAGGACAACTGGAATTCATTTTGTATAGAAAAGAATATCCGGATGGCTATACCGGATTAGTTGAATTTACACAAATAGTACCTTTACTTTTCACATCAAAAGTTATACACAAAACAGGATATTATAACGGTTTAATCCATTCTGTTTTAACGTTAGCAAATGATTTAAACCTTAAAGTTACAGATTCCAGATCAAGCCAATCCAATGCAAATAATAATCTTACAGCGAAACAAAAAGCTCTTATTGCTATTTACACTAATCAAAGAATGACAAGAGAAAAGGACGGAAATAATACTTATAATCAATTTTTATATTTCTTAAAGAAACAAAACCGAATAGCAGGTGATACAGACATAAAAATAAAAAACAGATTAAAGTTGTTTGAAAGTCTTTTAAAACATTTGCCACAAGACAAACAAAGAGAATTGTTATCTGAAATTCAAACTGTTAAATCAAAGATATAAAATTAGTAACCCCTTATAACCCCTTACGATTTTTGGATTTATCGACTTTTACAAAGTGAATTTTAAAAACACTTGTGAAATGAGTAATCCATTTGAATTAATTGACAAAAGATTAAGTAACATAGAAACGTTGTTACTTGATATTAAACATCCTCCAAGCACATCACAACCCGTAACATCAGAACATAGCGACCTCATCACCCGGGATGAAGCGTTAAAATTTCTCCATGTTACCGCCGCCACAATATGGCGTTGGGAGAAACAAGGGAAGATACAAAGCTATGGAATGGGAGGCAAACGCTATTTCCGTAAATCTGAACTTGAAGCTTCTTTAATTGCAAAAAAGTAAGGCTATGAACTCCTTACCTTCCAATTGGCATAATCCAAATAAAATGAGAATCGAACAAGGTTCTGTTTCGATAAGAAAGGAGGTTTTAAATGGAAGTGATTAGCTCAAAATTTGATCTGGAAGCTTTTAAAGAAGATGCAAAAAAATGTATTGAAGAGCCTAAAAACAATCTTGTTTTAGAAAAAGCCAATTTATTTAGAATAAATCCCAAAGAGGAGATAAAACCACTTGAATCAGTTATTAAATTAAACGGTTCTATTATAGGTACTTTAGGAAACTTTTCTTTAATAATTGGAAAAGCAAAAAGCAGAAAATCTTTCTTTTTGATAATGCTGGCTGCTTCTCTACTGATAGATACTTTATATCATGTTTTTACCGGTTATCTTCCGGCCAATAAACGTAAAGTGTTATATTTTGATACAGAACAAGGAAAAACTCACGTACAAATACTATTACAGCGTATTTGCAGACTTACTGAAAAAGATAATCCAATAGATATAGAAATTTATCACCTAAGGAGTTTACCTCCGGTAGAACGTTTAGAAATAATCGAAGCAAAAATATACGACACTCAAAATTTAGGCTATGTTTTTATTGATGGTATTAAAGATTTAATCACATCAATTAATGATGAAGAACAAGCTACAATGATAGCTTCTAAGTTATTAAAATGGACAGAGGAATTAAATATCCATATATCGGTTGTGTTACATCAAAATAAAGGAGATAATAACGCCAGAGGGCATTTGGGTACCGAATTGATAAACAAGGCAGAGACTGTTTTATCTGTTACAAAATCAGAAGGAGATAGGGATATTTCTATTGTTAATGCTGAGATGTGTAGAAATAAAGAGCCTGAACCATTCGCTTTTGAAATTTCGGATAACATACCTGTTCCGGCAGAAAACTTTGAAATTAGAACAGAAACAAAGAAAAACAGGTTTGATTTCTCAGAGATGGAAGATTTTAAAATTTACCAATTGTTTACAGAGGTATATTCTAACAACAGTCAGTTCGGATATAAAGAACTGGAAACACAATTAAAAATAGCATCAAAAAATCAATTCGGCAAAACCTTAGGTACAAACCAAATAACGAATCTGATAGCACTTGCAAAAAACAAAAAAATCATTATTCAAGAAAAAGAACGGAAGCCCTATACTTTAGGAGTGTATGAAAACTGTAATACTACAGTTATCCCATAAACTTTACTTTACTGCCTAATATAGGCAGTTAAAGTGTAAAGTGATAGGATTTTGGGTTACTTTAAAACTTTAATTATCGCTTTAAAGCGTAAAGTGTAAAAAAACAATGAGAGAATACAATTATATATTAGAACCTTACAGCGGAACAAAAACCCGTTACACTTGTCCGAATTGCAGAGCTAAACAGAGCTTTGCCAAATACATAAATTCTGATAAAGAATATTTATCCGATAGTACAGGTAGATGCAACCGGGAAGAAAAATGCGGCTATCATTATACACCTAAACAATACTTTGAGGATAATAAGATGACAGATTTTAAACCACTGGTTAAACCGATAATTCCAAAAAAAGAGGTTATCAAAGAACCCGACTTTATAGATACAGAATTGTTTGTCCAAAGTCTGAATCATTATGACAAAAACAACTTTGTTTCTTTTCTGATTAGGTTGTTTGGTTCAGAGATTACAAATGAACTGATAGCAAAGTATTATATCGGAACTTCAAAGAAATGGAACGGCTCTACCATATTCTGGCAAATAGACGAGAAAATGAAAATACATACTGGAAAGATAATGCTTTACAATCCTGAAACCGGCAAAAGAATAAAAGAACCTTATAATCATTTCAGCTGGGTACATAAGCAATTAACCAAGCCTAATTTTGTACTTAATCAAAGTCTTTTCGGGTTGCATCTGTCGAAAGATAATTACAAACCTATTGCTGTCGTAGAAAGTGAAAAAACGGCTATTATTTCAAGTGTTTATTTCCCGGAATTTATCTGGCTAGCAACAGGAGGTTTAAACAATTTATCAAAGTTAAAATTTGAACCTTTGAGAGGTAGAAAAGTGGTATTATATCCGGATTTAAGTGCACTTGATAAATGGACGGAAAAAGCCAAAGAACTAAATACGATTTGTAATATAACCGTTTCTGATTTATTGGAACAAGTTGCAACGGAAGAAGAAAAAAGTAATGGTTTAGATTTAGCCGATTATCTGATAAAATTAAATATTGATGCAAAAATAAAAGGAGATGACGAAATTAGAGAAACTGAAAAAAGAATTGCAGGAGTTAAGGAACGAATTGAACAGGCAAGACAACTTAACAAAAACTTGGAGCATACGTTTAGAGAGATTGCAGCGAAAACGGAATTTTACCAAGTCGCACCTAAATACATAAAGGAACCTAAAAACATCTTGGACAAAATAAAAGAGTTGATGTATTGGACAATATAATTAACCTTCGGTTTACCGGATTTAAAAAATAAATATAATGGCAGATAAAGCAAAAATATTGGATATCGATATAAGTTCTATCATTTCCAAATCATCAGAATTAAAATCAGAGTTAGATTCTTTAAAAAAGAAGCAAGCTGAATTGAAAAAGGAAGGAGATACTTCTTCCTCTGCTTATGTGAAGTTGGAAGCCAGTATAAAAAAGCTGAGCTATGAGTATTCAATGAACCAAAAGCAACTATCTAACCTGGCAAAAGTAGGTGGAGATTTTCTAACGGTGAATGAAAAGATTAATTTTTCATTGGCCAAGGAGATCAACACGCAAAAGGAAGCTGAAGCAAATGTAAAAGAGTTGATTCTTCTAAGAAAAGAATTGAACCTAAATGATAAAGAGCAATTGAAAATTGCTGAACAGCTGAATAAAAAAATTGATGAAAACAATGATTTCATCAAAGAAAATTCTTCTCAATTAGAAAAGCAAAAGATAGCAATTGGAGATTATAAAAACCAAATAAAAGAAGCTGTCAATGAATTAAATATTTTTAATGGTGGTTTAGTAGGTTTTATTGAAAGAAGCCAACAAGCCGGCGGAGTAGGCAATCTTTTAAGCAATTCACTTAAAGGGATAACAACTGGAATAGTTGGGGCCACAAGAGCTAGTTTAGCTTTTATTGCCACTCCAATCGGAGCAGTAATTGGTGCTATTGGTTTGGTATTAGGAGGGGTAATCACTTACTTAAAATCAACTCAATCAGGAATCGATAAAATAACAGCCGTTACTAGACCACTGCAAGCTGTAATGGAAAGTTTATTTGGTGTGCTCCAGGATGTCGGAAAAGCTTTGTTTGATGCTTTTTCAAATCCAAAGCAATTATTAACCGATTTAGCTGAATTTGTAAAAACTAATTTAATAAATCGATTTAAGGCATTTGGGGTTATTCTGGATGGAATCATTAATCTTGATTTTAAAAAGATTACTAACGGTGTTTTACAGGCCGGTACTGGTGTTGAAAACATGACTGACAAAATTGCCAATGCATCAAAAGAAACCGGTAAATTTTTTGATGAGGCTATTAAAAAAGGACAGGAATTGGATAGACTTGAGAAAGAACTTGAAAAAACCAGGATTAATAATAAGATTCAAATTGGAGAAATAAACCAAGCAATTAAGGAACAAAATAGAATTGCTGAAGATCAAACAAAGCCACTTGCAGAAAGAGAAGCTGCAGCTCAAAAATCTATCGAACTAGCTCAAAATTTAAACGTTCTAAAACAAAAGGAATTAGATCTGGAGATTGCTATCCTTAAAAATAAACAATCAAGAAACGATACCAGCAGAGCGGAAGAAGAACAATTAGCTGAATTAATTGCAAAGAAAAATGAAGCCAACGCCCAAGAGCTTGAATTAGTTACCACTCAACAAAATAAACTGAATTCAATAAGAAAAGAAGCACAGGCAAAAGCATTGGCAGAGGCACAGAAAGCTACTGATGCCGCTATTGCAAGGTCAAAGGCTCAAATTGATTTATTTATTGCAGAACAGGGTTACAGAGCAAAATCACTTGAAGAACAATTTTTAATTGAACAAACTGTAACAGCTAAAAGGCTTGCATTACTTGAACAAGAATTCAAGGCCGGAAAGAAAATAAAGGAAGAATATGAAGCTGAGAAGTTGAATATTCAAAACGAGTTTCTTCAAAAGCAAGCTGAATTGACTGTTGATTTTGCACGTAGAGAGCTTCAGGCTGAAGTTGAAAAAAGTAAATCTTTTATGCAGAATAATAAGTTTCTATCTCAACAAATATTAGAAGAAGAAACCAACAGGTTAAACCAATTAGCACAAAAAAGACGTGATTACGAAGGGTTAAGGCTCCAAGAAGGCATTATTTCCCAAACAGAATATAACGATGCCATTAATATTATTAATGCAGAAAATCAAACTAAAATTGATGAAGCTAATTTAGCCAGAAAAGAAGCAGAAAAAGAGCAAGAGAAAATAGATTTAGAAAATAAAATGGCTATTGAAGATTTACAGTTTCAAAACGATTTAGCCATATTAATAGAAAGATTAAACAAAAGAAAAGCAGAAGAACTTTTAAATGCTGAAAAAACGGGTGCCAGCAAAAAACTTATAAACGATAAATATGCTGCTTTAGAAAAGAAATTAATACAAGAAGTAGAACATCAAAAACTACAGGCAACTGCAAATTCTTTAAGTCAGGCCGCCACTTTATTTAAAGAAAATACACTTGCAAACAAAGCTTTGAGTATTGCACAAGCATCAATCAATACTTATGTTGGTGCAACAAGAGCTTTAGCCGATTACCCAATGCCTTATTCAGCTGTCATGGCCGGAGTAACTATAGCAACTGGATTGGCATCAGTAGCTAAAATTGCCGGTATTAAATTTGAAAAAGGCGGTTTGCTCAAAAGAGTATTTGGTAAAGGCGGTATGATATCAAAGGTGTTTTCATTCGGTGGAATATTAAAAGGTCCATCTCATGCTAATGGAGGCATACCTACTCCATTTGGGGAAATGGAAGGCAAAGAAGCAATCATTAATAAACGTTCTACTGAAATGTTCAAACCACTTCTTTCAGCCATAAATGTTGCCGGTGGTGGAGTAGCATTTGCTAAAGGTGGAATTCCAGACTCACCGGCCGTAAGTTCTTTGATGAGTAGTATGGGACAAAAAAATCCAGAAATTATTGATTATGACCTTTTAGCTGATAAAATAGGTCAAAAAGTTGGTCAAAAAGTTGGAGAAGCCAATGCCCAATTACCTCCTAACAAACTGGTTATTGAAGAATTTAACACAGCAAATAATAATTATCTCAAAATAATTAAAGGAGCTGATTTTGGATAAAACAAAAACAGAGTATTAATTTAAACAATTATAATTATGCATTTTAAAAAAAGAAGTGGAGCTCGTTATAGTAATGAAGCTTCAAAAAAGCAAAAGAGTAGTAAATTACTAAGCATGTTAGCTAAAAAACTCGGTAATGATGATCAAAACCTCATCCATTCGGGTAAGAATGACCAAAAAAAATATGATTCATCTATGGCTATGAAGGAGAGAGAAAAAAGAAAGAAAAGAGATCAAAAACATCGATTCGGAGGGTATTTTAATCAAATAACAAGCTGATAGTATTAACTGAAATAAACTGAATTATGACTAAAGAAGAATTGAAGCAAAAAAGAGAGGAACAACTTGAAGCAAAAAGAAAAAAAATTTTTGAAGTAGCTAAAAAGTTTGAAGAACTGTTTGAAGAAGCACATAAACTTGGAATTGTTTCCGATGTTAGGTTAACAGGAAGTATTTCATCTGTTGTTCCGGTACTTACTTCGGGGATAAAAAATGGTGAATATAGGATTATCGCCAATGTAGATAGGATTAAAAACTGGAAACATCTATAACCATTAAAATAATAGTGAAATAATGGATAGGAATTCCAATGGAACAATTAAAAAAGGAACTGTTTTAAACCCCTTTGGAAAACCCCGGGGGGCTAAAAATAGGACTACAATTGAAGTAAAACAAGCTTTGCAAAAAATTGTAGATAAAGAATTAGATCAGGTTGATAAATACTTGAAGCAATTAGAACCAAAAGAACGGTTAGATTTTTTAATCAAACTTTTGCCTTATGTTACGCCTAAACAATCTGAAATAGAAGTTAAAGAGATGCTTCCGGAAATTAAAGCGATAGAATTTAATGTAGTGTACCCAACAAAAAAGAATCTTGAAAAATAAATCCGAATAATGCCATCTTTTACTATTTTAATTTAGATACTTATGCTTTATACCAAACTACTACATCTATCATCTGAAATAAAGGAACTTACTAAATTGGGAGTTGTGGACCCGGTATGGTTACGTAATATAGAGATAATGCAAAAGTATTCTTTGTTGCGTGATCAGGATGTATGTAAGCATTGTTGCTACGTGTTTATAGCTGATGAGTTTGGAATTAGCTGGAGTTCAGTAAAGAAAATAGTAAAAAGAATGTCAGAGTAAAATTTTACGTTTGATTTATTAAGGTGAGGTTACAGGAGGATATAGAAATTATTCCTCCTGTTTCTTTTGTAGAATTAAGCAAAAAATATAGTTTGTAGTCAAATTGTAGTCAAAAAATCAAAATAAAAAACCTCAACTATTTAATTTTAAGACAATTGAGGTTTTTTTAAGTGGAGTCGGAGAGAATCGAACTCTCGTCCAAACAAGCAACCAAAGAGCTTTCTACACGTTTAGCCTCTGATTGGGTTTTCGACAAAAAGCAAGGCCAAAGGCAGCCACTTCTTGCTTAGCTTTACAGTTGTCAGAAGGGATTCAAAGCATTACCCGTCCTAGGTTTATTTTTACGGTTCCCCTGAATCAAACGCCACAAACCAAGGCTTTTGAGGAGAATCCAGCTTTCCTACCTGGTAGGAACGAGGCAAATCTTACTATGATTCAGATTAAGCAGCTAAAGCGTAATTATTTTCGCCGTTTATAAAGTGTGAACCTTGATATTTACGAGCCAAATGTCCAATGCTCGACGTGCTTACCGTTTAGTTCCACCTGCTGTCAAAACCGGTCGACCCCATTTTTCTGTTTTCTGTTGCAACTTACATCAAAAACCGGACCGCAAATATACATTAATTATTCTCAAAAATAAAACTTGCCTGTATTAACCAATAATGTTATATTTGAAACAATTTTTAAAAATTGCTATAAAAATATCACAAATGACATTCGGAATCATCAAAGAACGCAAAAACCCGCCTGACAGAAGAGTCGTTTTTACACCGGAAGAATTAATTCGGCTGCAAGAACAATACCCTCAGGCAGACATACAAGTAGAGGCTTCAGATATCAGGGTTTTTCCCGATTCGGATTATGAAGCACTGGGCATTAATGTGACGACCGATATGACCGGTTGCGATGTGCTGATCGGTGTAAAAGAAGTTCCGGTAGATGCTTTAATACCCAATAAAAAGTATTTCTTTTTTTCGCATACCATCAAAAAACAACCGTATAACCGAAAATTACTTCAGGCAATTTTGGCTAAAAATATAACGTTGTATGACCACGAAACCATTGTGGATGCTCATAACCGCCGTTTGATTGGTTTTGGTCGCTATGCCGGAATTGTGGGAGCTTATAACGCTTTTAGAGGTTTTGGTATAAAGTATGAGTTGTTTGCTATTCCCAAGGCTGAAAGTTTAAGCGGAAAAGAGGAGTTAATTACGAAATTAAAGCGACAGGTTCTTCCTCCCGTAAAGATAGTACTCACCGGTAAAGGTAAAGTAGGCATGGGAGCCAAAGAAATATTGGACGGAATAAAAATCAAAGAAGTCTCGGTCGAAAATTTTCTGTCCAAAAAGTACTCTGAACCGGTTTATGTACAGATTGATGTGTTGGACTACAACAAAAGAAAAGACGGAAAACAACTGGATAACCAGGATTTTTATGCTAATCCGAAAGAATACGTTTCCGATTTTGAACGGTTCACCAAAGTATCCGATATATTCATTGCCGGGCATTTTTACGGGAATGATGCTCCTTACATCTTAACCCGGGAAATGCTCAGGGCCAATGACTGTAAGGTTAAACTAGTAGCCGATATTTCCTGTGATGTAAACGGACCCGTAGCCTGTACGATAAAAGCGTCCACCATTGCAGAGCCATTTTTCGGTTATTTACCGTATGAAGACAAAGAAGTGCCTTATACACACCCCGGTTCCGTCATGGTCATGAGTGTAGATAATCTGCCTTGCGAACTGCCCAGAGATGCCAGTCAGGGTTTTGGCGAAATGTTTATGGAACACGTTATCCCGGCCTTTTTTAACGGAGACAAAGACGGTATTCTTCAACGGGCAAAAATTACTGAAAACGGAAAACTGACCCCCCGCTTTGCCTATTTACAGGATTATGCGGATGAACAGTTAATACCGGCAAAATAAACCCGTGTCCCGGCATGTAGTGCTTAAGTCCGAATTGTTTTTTACATTTGAAGAATAATAACTGCCGGCATGAAATTCAGATTTCATTTTTTAACCATTCTTTTATTTTCCCTGAATGCATTTTCTCAGGAACTGTTGCCTTTTGTCGAAAATTTTACAAAATCCAGTTACAACGGCGATAACCAGGTCTGGAGTGTCACACAAGGCAATGATAATGCCATGTATTTTGCCAATAACTATTATTTTTTAAGGTATAACGGCCTTAAATGGGAACGCTATTCGCTGCCGAATAAAACCGTTATCCGATCCGTCTTTGCCCATAAAGACAAAATATACTGCGGCTCCTATAACGAATTTGGTTACTGGAAAAGAAAGAACGGAGTCATGCAGTATTATTCGATTTCCAAAGACAAAGATTTTTTTAAAGATTCCTCTAAAAATGAAGAAATCTGGAAGATTTTTGAGTTAAACGGAACCATATATTTTCAATCGTTTAATGAAATTTTTATCTATAACGAGAATAGTATTAAACGGGTAAAAGTCCCTTTTTTGATTTCCTACTGTTTCGTGATCGATTCAAAAATTTATGTGGCTTCTGTCAACAAAGGTATTTTTGAGTTTAACGGCAAGGATTTTAATTATATCCCCCAATGGGAGGCCGTTATAAACAACGTCATTCATGCGATTGACAAGAACAACGATGAAATCTACATTTTTACCCTGAAAAACGGTGTTTTTGTCGAAAAGAACGGACGTTTACAGCCATGGACGCATCCCCTTAACGAAGCCCTTAAATCGGAAGTGATTATTACAGCCCGGTTCTGTCAGCAAAATAAACTGGTGGTGGGAACGGCTTCAAAAGGAGTGTATATTATTCAGACCAATACGGGCGAATATGTAAACATTAACAGAAGTAACCGCCTGTCTAATAATTCCGTACTCAGTATTGCCGTGGACAAAGAAAAAGACATATGGTTGGGTTTGGATAATGGTATTTCGCACATAGAAATCAATTCTCCTTTTCGTATTTTTTCTGACCATACAGGCGAGCTGGGAACAGTTTACTCGATTGCAGCAACCGATAGCGGTTACTTATTAGGCTCAAATCACGGCGTTTTCACGTATGAAAATAAGGCATTGGATATTGTGCCTCATTCGCAGGGACAGGTATGGAATGTAACCCGTATTGAAGACCGTTTTGTAATAGGGCATAATGACGGTACTTTTTTGTATGATTTTAAATCCTATCGAAAAGTAAACCCGTTAAACGGTGGCTGGCAATTAAAAAAAGACTTCTATCACGACCGTTTTATCCAGGCAAATTACCTCGGTCTGGCTTTTTTTGGAGACAAAAATGACCTGTCAAAGTACAAAAGGCTCAACACGGTTTACAGCCCCATCAAGGATTTTGTGCAAACCGGACCGTATGAAATCATTGCCTCCGATAGTTACCGTGGCCTTTTTAAAATAAAGTATGACGAAAGGCTTGAGCTGATTTCTTATGTTAACCTGACAGAAAAGAATAACATTGAAAGCGATTTTGGCGTAAAGATATTTAAGTATAAAAATGATATTTTATACTATATCAATTCCACATGGTATTTTTTAGACGGTGTGACCGATCTACTGAAGAAGCATGAACTGTTTAATAAAAATTTTAGAAACATCAGCGAAGTAATCCCGATAGACGATACCAGTTTTGCCGTTTTAAAAGGAGGTTTGTTTTACATTATCAATCAGTCGGAGCATCACTTTTCATGGAAATTAATTCCCAAAAAATACTATGAGGGAAAAATAATTAACCACGAAACACGGATTTTTAAGTTTAATAATCAATACTTAATAAACCTCGACGATGGATTTTTACAATTTGAATCCAATAAAAATGATTTTATCGATCAAAAGGTAACCATTGAAGCTTATTTACAGGGGAAAATGTTAGATGACGAGGCTAAGATTCCGAACAGCCAGAGTTTAACACTGCATTTTGTTTCCGAATATTTCGGAAATAAAAAGTCAACATTGTCTTATAAACTGAATAACCGGGATTTAATACCGTTAACAGACGGCAAGCTGGTTTTAAACAATTTGTCAAGCGGAAATAACCGCATAGAAGTTTACTTTACAAACGGATTTGAATTTGTCAAAGCAGATGAATTTTCATTTACTGTTTTAAAGCCATGGTACCTTTCGTTTTGGATGATCCTGTTGTATTTTGCCCTTGCTGGCGGGATTTTATTTTTGTATTACCGTTGGAATAAAGTCCGCTATCAGGAAAAAATAAAACTGAAAGAGGAAGAACTGAAACACCACCGTCAAATCATGGAACTGGAGTTGGAAGCAGAGAATAAGCTCAGGCTTCAGGATTATGAAAAACACATCTTAGAGATGCAGGTTCAATCGAAAGCTTCAGAAGTGGCCGGAAAATCACTGTCCATTGCCAAGCAGTCAGAAATGATTGAAAGTATTCAACGGATTCTGGAAGAGGAAAAGAGCATAGATACGTTAAAGGCAAAGATCAAGAAAGCCATAAAGACCAATGCCATTAATCAACGCGAATGGGAAAATTTTGAAAAGAACCTGATACAAAGTCACGAAGAATTTGTGCAAAAACTGACAAGCACCTATCCTGAATTAACATCAAAGGATATTAAACTCTCCATTTATTTACGCATGAATTTATCCTCCAAGGAAATTGCTCCTTTGATGAACATTTCCTATCGCGGTGTCGAATTACATCGTTACCGTCTTCGTAAAAAAATACAATTATCTTCAGCAGAGAGCCTTTCCAGATTTATGATTAATTTATAAAGATTGTTTTATAATTACAGAAACGCTATTTTTTCTATTATATTTTTGTGAAATGCATAACTCATCATTGCTACATCAGAAGTGTTTTTACTGATGTGCTTATTTTTTAATTTTAACATTTTAATTAATTGATAATAAATTAATTATGTTTTTATTTTAAGTAATTGATGTGCTGATGTAGTGTGTTTTTTGTTATTTACTATAACGTTTTAGTTTGTATTTTTACAGAACTAACACAAACAAACTTTTTTTATGAAAAGGCATTTACTAATAATAGTAGTTCTATTCATTCATTCTATTTTACAAGCACAGGAAATTACAGGAAAAGTTACGGATGTAAACGGTATGCCTCTGCCGGATGTTATTGTTCTGGTGCTGAAAACACAGGAAAATACAGTCACTGATTTTGATGGTAACTTCAGAGTAAAGGCTGAGCTGGGTGATGAAATACAGTTTTCCATGCTGAGTTTCGAGAAATCCGTTGTTCCGGCTGCTCAGGGAATGGTTGTTGTTTTAAAAGATGACAACAGGCAGAACCTGGATGAGGTAGTGGTAGTGGGGTACGGCACCAAGAAAGCCGGATCTATTACAGGCTCTGTTTCACAAATCAAGTCGTCTGACATCCTGAAAACACCGGCTCAGTCTGCAATTCAGTCTATTCAGGGTAGAGCGGCTGGGGTTAATATTGTTACAAACGATGAACCCGGTGCAAATCCGTCGATACGTATTCGGGGGTTGGGCACTTTATTAGGCGGCAGAGATCCTTTGTATATTATTGATGGCATTGAGGCTTCAGGCTTAAACGGACTGAGTCCGAATGAAATTGAAACAATGGATATTCTTAAGGATGCTTCGTCACTTGCTATTTACGGGCAAAAGGGATCCAACGGAGTAGTTGTTATTACAACAAAGAAAGGAAAAAAGGGAACGATGAATGTTAATTTTGATTCGTATTACGGACAAAAGTTCATTCAACGGGAAGTTAGAATGTCTGATTCCTATCGTTTTGCTTATTATAACAATACGGCACAGGGATCTTCCACCTATTTTAATTTTGATCAGCCTTATAATACTGACTGGCTGGATGAGATAACAAGTACAGGCGAGGTAATGAGCAATCATATTGCTGTATCCGGAGGAAATGAAAATGCGAGTTATTATTTTGGAGCGACAAATTATAAAGAAAAAGGAATCCTGAATGGAACCCAGTTTGAAAGAACAAACCTAAGTTCAAGAAATGAGTTTAAACTTTTAAATGATAAACTTAAAATTTCCCAGGCAATTAATGTGTCTATTGTTGGCAACACCCCCAAACCTTTGAGTGCTTTTACGAATGCCTACAAGCAATCGCCGATTGTACCGGTTCGTTTTGAAAACGGACGTTGGGGAGTTCCTTTACGCAATACGGAAACGGGTCTGATTGATATTGAAGGCAGTGATCGTTTTAACAACGTCGGAAACCCCGTATCACAATTGTATTATACTAATGAAAGAAATAAGAACCTGACTCTTTTTGGTTCAGTAGGAGCTGAATTAAAGATTCTTGAGGAATTAAAGTTTACCTCTAATTTCGGAGCAACTTTTGACTGGTCTAAAGGATATACATTTACACCCAGCCGGGATATCTGGCTTTCTCAGAATGCTACTTTAGGGATCGAAGATTATTCGCCCAATGCTCCGATTAATATTTTAAATCAACGCAGGGGAGATTCTTACCGTTGGAACTGGGATAACTTTTTAACCTATCAGAAAGCATTTGACAAACACGATGTGACAGTTACAATAGGGATGTCAAGAACCACCTCTAATATCTCCGAAAATTTGAATGGTACAAGGTGGAATGTTCCGGAGCAGTCCAATTACTGGTCGTTAGATCTTTCTTCTTATAATAATGAAACGGCACCGGGAGCCGTAGTGTCAAACCTCAGACAAACCCCTTTGGTGTCATTAGCCTATTTTGGCAGAGTAGATTATGAGTTTGACAATAAATACCTTTTTACGGCATCCGTCAGAAGAGAAGGAATAAGTGCTTTTCAGGACTCTAAAAGATGGGGTGTTTTTCCGGCCGTTTCAGCGGGATGGGTAATTTCAAATGAAAATTTTATGCAGGATTCGAAAGTGTTAAATTACCTGAAGCTTCGGGGTGGTTATGGCGAGGTAGGGAATGGTAATACGTTGAATGCACTGAATATCCCTGTATTTTCGTCAGGATTCAATTATGCTTTCGGAGCAGACCAAACAATCTATCCGGGAAGTAACCAGCCGTATCAGGTGGATCCCAATTTAACCTGGGAAACCATGAAAGAGATTGATTTTGGGATAGATTTTAAAACATTAAACAGTAAGTTATCCGGTACCTTGGATGTGTATGACAGAAAATCAGAAAACGTAATTCTTCCGGTTACTTTGCCAACAGTACTTTCGCCTGAAAGAGTTACCGTAAATACTGGAGATGTCAGCAACAGAGGAGTCGAGCTTTCTTTGCGATGGGATGATAGTATCAATGAGCATCTCAACTATTGGGTATCCGGAAATATATCTTACAACAAAAATGAACTGACCAGTGTGAGCAATGCCTTTTTTGCCGATTACATAGGCGGAAGTATCAATAATGGCCAATGGACCAAGCAAGTGCTCGTAGGTGAGGCTTTAGGCAGTTTTTATGTGTATGAAGTAACAGGCTTTGATGGAGACGGTGCTTTTACGTACAGTAATGAACGTGTTGTAGCAGGTTCCTATTTACCGACCTATACTTACGGTTTAAGTTTTGGAGGGAGTTACAGAAACTTCGACTTTTCGGTTGATACCTATGGTGTAGGCGGAAATAAACTGTATAACGGTAAAAAGGCTCAACGGTTCGGCGGTGAGAACATAGAGTATGATGTACTGGAAAATTTCTGGTTACCCTCAAATAATAACGCAGAAAACCCATTTCCTTTTAACACTGTACCCACTTCTTCAACCTATTACATTGAAGACGGGGCATTCTTCAGAATTAATAATATTACGGTCGGCTATACTATTCCGAAGTTTTATGAAAAGATTGACAGGGTACGTCTTTACGTAACAGCAATCAACCCGTTTATTTTTACAAAGTTCACCGGGTATTCGCCTGAATTGGCAGGTGGAAATAATGCTGATCCGTTGGGTAATGCGGGTATCGAGTTAGATGCTTATCCGACTAATAAAACATTTTTACTAGGTCTTAATGTTAGTTTCTAAACAAATATAATTATGATTCACAATATAAAATTCAAAACAGTTGTCCTGCTCATTGTGTCAATTTTCACGTTATCCTGTGAAGACGACCTGAATGTAGAGCCTAACAATGCACAAACGGAGTTTGATTTTTTAAATAATCCTGAGAATGCGGTTCAATTGGTTAACGGGGTGTATAATAAGCAGTTGGATTATAATATGTATTCCTTTTCATGGATAGGAATTACCAGTATTACATCTGATGATGCTGATAAAGGTTCTACACCAACGGATACAGGAACCGATAAACACAAAATGGATAACCTGACCTTTTCTGCAGTTGATATTTCCTTTAACGATGTGTGGAAGGGGAGATATGACGGAATCTACAGAGCAAACAATGCGTTGTATTATCTTGAATTACTGGCCATAGATGCTGCTCTGAAAGACAGGCTGATTGGAGAGGTAAAATTTCTGAGAGCTCTTTTTTATTTTGATTTAGTCCGTTGTTTTGGCGGTGTTCCGATCGTTATTGAAAAAATTGACATCAATGATTCTCAAACCATCAATGAAGTGGTTTTTGTTAGAAAAACCAAACAACAGGTGTATGATCAGATTGAACTGGATTTGACTGACGCCATCGAAAAACTACCGTTAAAAAGTCAGTATTCACCAAACGATTTGGGAAGAGCTTCTAAAGGTGCAGCCCAGGCATTATTGGCAAAAGCCTATTTATACCAGCAAAAATGGCAACAGGCCTATGATATGTCTGGCGAAGTGATTACCTCGGGTCAATATGCTTTGTTAGCTGATTATTCTCATGTTTGGAGAGAAATTGGTGAAAACAAATCCGAATCAATCTATGAAGTTCAGGCTACACTGACCAAAGGAATACGGGATTATACCAATGTACAGGGCCCAAGGGGAACACCAGATTTAGGTTGGGGGTTCAATACACCTTCACAAAATTTAGTAAATTCCTATCTGCCCGGTGACGTAAGAAAAGAGGCCACCGTAATTTTTGTTCCTTCTGTGTTGTGGGATGGATTTGTAGCTCCCAATACATGGAATAACCCAAGATACAATTACAAGGCATACCAAAGCAGTCTGCAGGAATCTTGGAATGATAACAAAGGCGAAACAGCCAAAAACCTCAGAATCCTTAAGTATAGTGATGTTCTGTTGATAAGAGCAGAAGCAGGTTTTCAAATCGGAATGACAGGAGAAGCCCAGGATCGGATTAATGAAATCAGGTTCCGCACCGGTTTGGAACCGGTAAACTCGGTTACACTTCAGTCAATTTTAGATGAGAGACGTTGGGAGATGGCGATGGAACACGACCGTTGGTTCGATTTGGTCAGAACCGGAACAGCGGCCAGTGCAATGGCTGCAGACGGAAAGACATTTGTAGTGGGAACACACGAATTATTCCCAATACCGAATGATCAGATTATTGCAAGTGGAGGTTTGTTGACGCAAAATCCCGGCTACTAAAAATCAATTAACCTTAAATATTTTTAAACTTTTAAACAATTATTATTATGAAAACAATTAAATTATCTATGAAAACAATGGCGATGCTGTTTGTAGGAGCATCTATTATTTCCTGTGGAGATGACGATTCTGCTTTACCGCCAATCGGAGGTTATAACAGTGCAGACGAAGTAGCCGCTTCTTCGTTAAAAGCCTATTGGCCATTGAATGGAAACGGAGTAGAAAGCATTTCAAATACATCTCCTTCTTCTACCGTTGCCGTAAGTTATGTAACCGGTATTAAAGGCCAGGGAGCAAGTTTTAGCGAGGGTTATTTGGCTTACCCTTCAATTGCCGCTTTAAGTACAACTTCCGGAAGTGCTTCAATCAGTTGCTGGGCAAAAATTTCCAACACAAAATTAACCCCAGACGGAGTTAGTAATATTTCACCGATCTTCTCTTTAACAAGAGCCAATGAACCGTTCGGAAATTTAAATTTATTTGGAGAAACTCACGGACTTACCACGAGTGATTCCATTCAGGTAAAAGGTGTTTTCAGAATTAAAAAAGAAGACGGAACAGAGTTTGGCGGTGATGCGGTTAACATGTTGAAGCAAGAAGAGTGGATGGACGAAACCCATACATGGAATGCTAATAAAATAGGAGGCAAATGGGCCCATATTGTTTATGTTTACGACGGCCCAACAGCTACAAACAGATTGTATGTAAACGGTGTGAAAATTTCTAATTCCGCATGGGAAGTCAGAAATGGAGGAGCCCCGTTTCTGTTAAATCACTTTACTCCCACAAGACCGGTAATCGGAGCTTTGGAAACGGTTGTGGCCGGAACAAATGCTGATGCATGGAACAAAGCACTTACAGGTCAGGTTGACGAAGTAAGATTTTATGACAAAACATTAACTCAGGCTGAAATCGGAGCTCTTTACGAGCTTGAAAAAGCAGGAAGATAAATTGTTTTCATTCAAAAAACCTAGCAGAATTTTTTTCTGTTAGGTTTTTTTACAACCATTTTCATATTTTAATACCACAATCCAATGCAAAATCTAGTCAGAATTTTAGTTATACTCCAATTTTTTATCATCTCCTGTTCCTGTTCAAAAAACAACGATGTTTTTGAAGAAGATGACGTGGTAACCGTTCCCCCTATGTCTGATGAAGAAATTTTGAATTTAGTCCAGAAAGACGCTTTTAAATATTTCTGGAATTATGCAGAAGCAAATTCAAAATTAGCACGGGAACGCTATCATGTAGAGGAGTCTCATGTAGATGCCAATCTGGTCACAACCGGAGGATCTGGCTTTGGATTAATGACTATTTTGGTAGGTATTGAAAGAGGTTTTATTACCAGAGAAGAAGCGGTAGGACGTTTGGAAACAGCGTTGACTTTTCTTGAAAATGCCGATCGGTTCCACGGAGCCTGGAGTCATTGGATAAACGGAACAAACGGTCATACGGTTCCTTTTGGAACAGTTGATAACGGAGGTGATATCGTAGAAACCTCTTTTTTATGTCAGGGATTAATCTGTATCCGTGAGTATTTTAAAAACGGTACCGAAGCGGAGCAGAATTTAGCCCAGCAAGCAGACAATCTCTGGAAAGGTGTTGAATGGAATTGGTACACAAAAGGTGAAAATGCCATGTACTGGCACTGGTCGCCGGATTATGAATGGCAACTCAATTTTAAGTTGGAAGGCTATAACGAATGTTTAATCACCTACATCATGGGAGCAGCCTCTCCTACGCATCCGATTCCGAGCGAAGCTTATCATGAAGCTTGGGCCAGAAACGGCAATATTGTTACGGCAGCTACAAGTTATGGTATTCCAAAAATTTTTAATTACAATGGTTCACCAATTATAGGACCAATGTTTTGGGCACATTATTCTTATTTAGGATTAGACCCGAGAGGATTAACAGACCAGTATGCCAATTATTGGGAGCTGACACAAAACCATGCTAAAATCATGCATGCGTACTGTGTGGCCAATCCGGGAAACTGGAACGGTTATGGGGAAGATTGCTGGGGCTTAACAGCAAGTTATACCCGAAATACAAATGGCTCGGTGGGATACACAGAGCATAAACCGGGTAACGACCGCGGTGTAATTACACCAACGGCCGCCCTGTCATCCTTCCCTTATACGCCGGCAGAATCAATGAAGGCTTTGCGTTATTTTTATGAAAACCCTGAATGGAAAGACCGGTTAATTGGAGTAGCAGGCCCTTATGATGCTTTTTCACCGCACCATAACTGGTACACTAAACGCTATTTGGCCATTGACCAAGGTACTATTGCCCCAATGATTGAAAACTACAGAACCGGATTTTTGTGGAACTTGTTTATGCAGGCACCCGAAGTGAGAACCGGATTGCAAAATTTAGGTTTTTCGTCCAGTCAACACGGGTTTTAAATTTCATCATATGAAAAAACTACTTTTTTTAATTTTAATAGTATTTTTTCCTTTTGAATTTTTTTCACAGGAATCAAAAGGAAATTTTTCTGTCGAAATCAAAAAGCAAGTTACGTATGGGTATATTCTTCATAAACCCCGTCATGTACAAACAAAAAAACCGCTCATCATTTTCCTCCACGGTTCGGGAGAAAAAGGAAATGATTTAGAAAAGGTAAAAGTTCACGGCCCTTTAAATTATATCAAAAACAATGAATTAGATGCCTATATTCTGGCTCCTCAGTGTCCGCAGCAAGCGTATTGGGAACCGGAATCACTGCATCAGCTAATTCAAAAAATAATACAAGAAAACCGGATCGACACCAACCGGATTTATCTCACCGGATTGAGTATGGGAGCCTGGGGAGCCTGGAATTTAGCCTTTGCTCATCCCGAAACCTTTGCAGCCTTGGTACCCATTTGCGGCTTTGTAGATCGTGTTCCGATGATAGAAAATTGTAAAATTGCCCATATTCCGACGCGGATTTTTCACGGTTTAATGGATGATGTGGTGGATGCAAATTACTCGATTTCCATTTATAAAAAATTAAAAAGCTGTTCTGAAGATATAACCTTAACGCTTTTTGATGATGCCAACCACGATAGTTGGACCAGGGTTTACAATGACTCAAAAATATATGAATGGATGTTTCAACAGATTAAAAAATAAAAAAATGAAATTAGTACAATCAATAATCCTGACACTGTTTGTTTCATCTGCCGTTTTTGCTCAAAAAGGAAACAAAACAAAAACTCTTTCTAAATCGGAGTTCATAGAAGAGTTGCTTTCCAAAATGACGTTGGATGAAAAAATCGGACAGTTAAATCTTCCTACCTCAGGCGATATTACAACCGGACAAGCCGGTAGTTCTAACGTGGCAAAAAATATTCAGGAAGGTAAAGTGGGGGGATTATTCAACATAAAAACAGCTTCCAAAATCAGAGAAGTTCAAAAAATAGCCGTAGAAAAAAGCCGTCTTAAAATCCCGTTACTGTTCGGAATGGATGTGATTCACGGCTACGAAACCACGTTTCCGATTCCGCTTGGATTATCCAGTACCTGGAATATACCGTTAATTGAACGCAGTGCTCAAATTGCAGCCAAAGAAGCCAGTGCAGACGGGATTAACTGGACTTTTTCTCCGATGGTTGATATTTCCCGCGACCCTCGTTGGGGAAGAATTTCGGAAGGTTCCGGCGAAGATGCCTATTTGGGAAGCCAGATTGCCAAAGCCATGGTCAGAGGTTACCAAGGCAATGATTTATCACTCAATACTACCATTTTAGCATGTGTAAAACATTTTGCCTTGTATGGAGCACCGGAAGGGGGACGTGATTACAATACAGTTGATATGAGCAGAATCCGAATGTACAACGAATATTTTCCGCCGTATAAAGCTGCTGTTGAGGCCGGTGTAGGTTCGGTAATGGCTTCGTTTAATGAAATTGACGGAATTCCCGCTACCGGAAACAAATGGTTAATGACAGATGTGCTTCGCAAACAATGGAAATTCAACGGTTTTGTGGTGACCGATTATACCGGAATTCCGGAAATGATTGATCACGGAATGGGCGATCTGCAAACCGTTTCCGCATTGGCTTTGAATGCCGGAATTGAAATGGATATGGTGGGCGAAGGATTTTTGTCCACTTTAAAAAAATCGGTAGAAGAAGGAAAAGTCACTCTGGAACAAATAGACCATGCCGTCCGGTTGATTTTAAATGCAAAATACGATTTGGGCTTGTTTGAAGATCCTTATCGCTATTGCGATTTAAAACGGAATAAAACCGATATTTTTACACAGGCTCATCGCACAGAAGCAAGAAAAACTGCGGCAGAATCATTTGTTTTATTAAAAAATGACAAAGGAATTTTACCGCTGAAAAAATCAGGTACCATCGCCGTGATTGGTCCGCTTGGAAATAACTCCGTGAACATGCCCGGAACCTGGAGTGTGGCTACTAAACACGGCAGTGCCGTTTCGTTAACCGGCGGAATGCAGGAAATAGTAGGCAAATCAGCTAAAGTGATTTATGCCAAAGGAAGTAATTTAGTAGCCGATGCGGCTTATGAAGAACGGGCAACCATGTTCGGAAAAACATTAGACCGCGACAACAGAACCAAAGAAGAGCTGCTGAAAGAAGCTCTTCAGGCTGCTGCTCAGGCAGACGTGATTGTCGCGGCGTTAGGCGAATCGTCAGAAATGAGCGGTGAGTCCAGCAGCCGGACCGAACTGGGCATTCCCGATGTACAGAAAGAATTGTTGGAGGCTTTGCTAAAAACAGGAAAACCGCTTGTTTTGGTTCTGTTTACCGGAAGACCGTTGGTGCTGGTAGAAGAAGAGCAAAATGTTTCAGCCATTTTAAATGTGTGGTTTCCGGGAACCGAAGCGGGTTATGCCATAACCGACGTATTGTTCGGAGATGAAAATCCGTCCGGAAAGTTAACCGCCACTTTCCCGAGAAGTGTGGGACAAATTCCCGTTTTTTATAACCATAAAAACACCGGAAGACCTTTAGGGAATAAAGAAGGAAAATTTGAAAAATTTAAAACCAATTACATCGATGAGCGTAACGAACCGTTATTTCCGTTCGGATTTGGGTTGAGTTACACAACATTTTCCTATTCAAATTTGAAGGTTTCCAATACAAAAATGGCTGCCAACGGAAAAATTACAGCTTCTGTTGAGGTAACCAATACCGGAAATTATGACGGAAAAGAAGTCGTTCAGCTTTACATTCGCGATGTTGTCGGCTCTGTAACAAGACCGGTAAAGGAATTGAAAGGCTTCCGGAAGATATTTTTGAAAAAAGGAGAAAAGCAAACAGTTTCTTTTGAAATTACGGAAGAAGAATTGAAATTTTATAATGCTGATTTAGAATTTGTAGCCGAACCGGGACTATTTGACGTTTTTATCGGGACAAATTCAGATACTGTCGAAAAAGTACAATTTGAGTTAGTTAAATAATTGAGTTTTTTGTTTACCTGAAAACCCTTTGAGTTTTTCAAAGGGTTTTTTTCTAAATTTTTGGTTATGAAAAGAGGTTATGTTGTTTTATTGTTTTTAATGGGATTCACCGTTGGATTTTCCCAACAAAAAACCTATTGTAATCCGATCAATATTGATTACGGATACTGTCCGATTCCCAATTTTGTTACCCAGGGGAAACACCGGGCCACGGCCGATCCGGTAATTACGTTTTTTAAAGGAAAATACTATCTTTTTTCCACCAACCAATGGGGGTACTGGTATAGTGATGATATGCTGAACTGGCAGTTTGTTTCCCGAAAGTTCCTGCGTCCCGAACATAAGGTTTACGACGAATTGTGTGCCCCTTCGTTATCGTTTGTCAATGATACCCTGTTGGTCATTGGTTCTACGCATACCAAAGAGTTCCCGTTATGGATGAGTACAAATCCCGAAGCAGACAATTGGAAAGAATTGGTTCACAAACACCAGGCCGGAGCCTGGGATCCGCAGATTTTCTGGGATCAGGAAAAAGACGAGGTGTATATGTATTATGGTTCCAGTAATTTATATCCGTTGTATGGTTTAAAATTAAACCGGAAAACGTTTCAGCCGGAAGGAGAACCGGTTCCGGTTTTGGCTTTAAACGATGATGAACACGGCTGGGAACGATTTGGCGAAAACAACGATAACACCTTTTTACAACCCTTTACCGAAGGAGCATTCATGACCAAGCACAATAACAAATATTACCTGCAGTATGGTGCTCCGGGCACTGAATTCAGCGGTTATGCAGACGGAGTCTATGTTGGCAGTAATCCGCTCGGGCCTTTTGAATATCAGCCGCACAATCCATTTTCCTATAAACCGGGCGGTTATGCCAGAGGAGCCGGACACGGCGGAACATACCAAGACAATAATAGTAACTACTGGCATGTTTCCACAATCGGAATTTGTGTAAAAAATAATTTTGAACGCCGTATCGGAATCTGGCCTTCCGGTTTTGATGAGGACGGTGTGATGTACTGCAATACGGCTTACGGTGATTACCCGACTTTTTTACCTTCGCAAAAGAAAGACCATCTCACAGGACATTTTTCGGGATGGATGCTGCTCAACTACAATAAACCCGTTCAGGTATCTTCTACATTGGGCGGATTTCAGGCTAATTTTGCCGTGAATGAAGATATTAAAACCTACTGGAGTGCCAAAACAGGGAACAAAGGAGAGTTTATTATTTCCGATCTGGGTGAAATGAGTACCGTGAATGCCATTCAGATCAATTATGCCGATCAGGATGCGGAAATTATGGGAAAACCCGAGAAAACAAAAGGACATAAATACATTTTATATGCTTCAAACGACGGTAAAAGTTGGAAAATAATTGCTGATAAAAGTAAAAGTACAAAAGATGTTCCGCATGAATATATCGAGTTACAGCACCCGGTTAAAACCCGGTTTCTGAAATTGGAAAATCACGGTATGCCCACCGGGAAGTTTGCTTTAAGCGGATTTAGGGTGTTCGGAAAAGGTTCCGGAGAAAAACCGAAAGAAGTTCAAAACTTTGTGCCGTTGCGTTCAGCCCCCAAAATCAAAGGCGAACGCAGAAATGTCTGGTTCAAATGGCAGCAGGAAGCTTCGGCAGACGGTTATGTAATTTATTTCGGAAAATCACCCGATAAATTATACGGTTCTATCATGGTTTATGGGAAAAATGAATACTATTTTAATGGTTTAGACCGCTCCGATGCGTATTATTTTCAAATAGAAGCATTCAACAACAACGGAATCGGTCCGAGATCAGCAATCAAAAAAGCAGAATAATTCAGTGTTCGGAACTTACGCAAACGTTGTATGTTTTATAAAAATGCCGTTGTGAAAACGTTTTCGTTGATAACTATTTGTTCAAACTGGTCAATTGATTTTTACATAAATGTATATTTATGAATTATTTCTCATAAAAATTATCACAACATTAGTAAACAGGATATTTTTTTATGATTTATATAAAACTTAATTTTTTAAACATTCTCATAACTAACCTTTTAACCAAAAACAATGAGTTCAGAACAACAAACCAGGTGGGGACAATTCATTCCGTTAGTAACCGTTTTCTTCTTTTGGGGATTCGTAGCGGCGAGTAACGATATCTTAATTCCCGTTTTCAAAAAAGCATTCGATTTAACGCAAGGCCAAAGCCAGCTGGTTTCGGTGGCTTTCTATGTAGCTTATACTGTAGGGTCTTTAATTTACATGGGCGTTTCCTATTTAACCAAAGGCGATATTATTAACCGGATTGGTTATAAAAATGCCCTGGCTTTAGGTTTAACCATTTCTGCTTTGGGAACGTTATTGTTCTACCCGGCAGCCAATAACGGTTCGTTTCCGTTAATGCTTTCCGGCTTGTTTATTGTCGGACTCGGATTTTCATTACAGCAAACCGTTGCTAATCCGTTAGCGATTGCTCTCGGACCGATTTCTACGGGCTCGCAGCGTCTGACAATGGCGGGAGGGATCAATAATTTTGGAACAACAATCGGCCCGTTGATTGTGAGTTTTGCAATTTTTGGTTCGGCGGCTTCGGCTAATACAGATGTAAGTATTGAAAGTGTCAAGATCCCGTATTTAATTTTAGGAGCAGCGTTTATTTTAGTGGCTGTATTCCTGAAGTTTTCGTCTCTTCCGGACAGGGGAGAAACGGTTGTTGAGGTTGAAGAAGAAACTAAATCTCCTCAGAAATCGGCCTTGCAATACCCGCAATTGATTTTAGGGATGATCGGAATATTTGTGTACGTTGGAGTAGAAGTGTCAACGGCCAGTAATCTGCCCGATTATATGCAGTCTAAATTAGGTTTTGAAACAAAAGACATCGCTCCTTATATTTCGTTGTACTGGGCCAGTTTGATGATAGGGCGTTGGACTGGAGCTGTAGAAGCGTTCAGTGTAACTGCCAGTGCCCAAAAAATGCTGAAGTTTTTGGCTCCTTATCTGGCTTTTGGGGTTTTCCTGTTGGTAAACGCTATTGCCAAACACGATTTAACACCGTTTTATATTTATGCATTAATTATTGTTGTCCTGATTGCTGCCGATATTGCCAGTAAAGGAAATCCGGCCCGTATGCTGTTAATTTTTTCTGTACTGGGAATAGGAGCTTTACTGATCGGAATGTCAACAACCGGAATGTTGAGTGTTTATGCTTTTACAAGCGTCGGATTATTCTGTAGTACCTTATGGCCGTGTATTTTTACGTTAGCCATCAGCGGATTAGGAAAAAGTACCAATCAAGGCAGTAATTTCCTGATTATGATGATTATGGGGGGTGGAATTGTAAGTTGGTTGCAAGGTGTTGTGGCAGACGGAACAAACATTCAGTTTAGTTATATTGTAGGGGTGGCATGTTTTGCTTACCTGGCATTTTATGCCTGGCGGGTGAGCGGAATTTTAAAAAACCAGGGAATAGATTTTGATAAAAAAGTATCCGGCGGACATTAATTTATAAATTGTTTTTAAAGTATAAAAAACCGACAGAAATTAAACTGTCGGTTTTTTTTAATGGGTTGATTAAAAATTTATGGTTTACGACTTAATAATTTATTTTCGTACAAATTTATATTGTACACTTTTTCTTTCTGTTCCGCCTTCATAGGTGTCATAATTTTCGATAAGCAGGTTGCTTTCATTCAAAAAAGTAAGTTGTTGACGTACGGCAATTGTTTTGCCGTCCACCGGATTAATCATTTGTCCGGTCAGACTTGCCGCTCTTTTTTCCGGATCCCAGTTTCCATTCAGATAAAGTGTTCCGGTTCCCATATTTGTTAAAGTGGTCAGGCTGATTATTTTGCTGATGGTGTTAAATCCAATTGTGGTTAACGAATGATAGTCCATTCCCCTCATTTTTCCGGATTGTGTCATTTCAAGAAACCGGTTGTCCAGAATCATTTTATGATCTGAGGTAATTTTAACAATCATGGGCTCCCTTCTTTCCTGCATCCATTGGGTTATTTCTAAGTCAAATTCGCCTACATATTCGTTTAATAGCCTATGAATTTCATTTGGCATCATATATGCTGACCATGGATCTTTTGTTTGAGCATGAGTTACGGTATTCATAAACAAGAAGCATAAGAAAAAATGTATATTTTTTATTTTAATCATAACAAATAGGCAGCAGTCAGTTGTTCTTCGTTAGTTTCCACTTCTCAACAATTGACTTATTAAAACCACCACCTTCCATTGGATTAGGATTCCCTTTACCTTTTGTAATCAAATTATAAAGACTTTTGTTGATGTAATTTGTCCAGGATTCATTGCAAATGGGATAGCATTCATATTCTGGAACCAAACCTTCATGCGTGAATTGAATTGTCGTTTGATTGCCTTCCGTTGAAATGTCAAAAATTAGTTTAGTGTTTGTCCATTCACTTTTATCATTCGTAAAACTAAAATGATTTTCAACAATTAGATAGACTAATTTTTTATTGGGAACGGATTCAATTAATTTAATTTTTGTCATGTGAACATCGCTATAATGATAAAAGAATGTTTCATTGAGTTGATCGGTGTTGCCTTCAATTTGCTCAGACCACCATCCTCTGAAATTTTGGATAGCTTTAAAAACATCGTTGGGAGCTTGTTCCGTAAAAATTGTGGTGGTGTAATTTTTATTTTCCATTTTTTGATTGATTGTTTATTTTTTACTTTTTTAAACTAGTAACAATTTTTTCAATTTGATACAGATGCCGTTGTGAATGAAACACAATAAAATTAGCAATTTCCCATTTAGTAATGCTGCCTAAAGGAGAATCATGATTGATTAATTCACTTAATTCAGTGTTTTCTATATGTATAATTAATTCATTAAACACCTTTTGAATACCTTCAATACTTTCTTTTTTGGTAAATTTTCTTTTATCAGGAAGAATAAAATCAGGCGATTCCATTTTTAATTCATAATCTGACAGTATGTTTTTTAATTCCAATACTCGTTCATCAATTGCTCTTTCCGGTTTGTTTCCATCTGAAAACAGAAAACCGCTGTCATTGGCTTTGGTTATATGATTTACCACTTGAGCCGCTGTCCAACTCTTTGCAAAAGGGATTGTGTTTAGTTCTTTTTCGGTCAGGCTCTCCAGTATTTTTGTGTATTGATCGGAAAGCGTTTTATACTGATTTACAACCGGTTTTGTGTTTACATTTTCATTCATGTTTTTTTTCTTTAGAGGTTACATTCAAAAGTATGTCCAAAATTCTGTTCATATGAGGTGTTAATTAGACAATATGACGGGTTGATTAAGACAAATTTATTGCTGAAATTTGACGTTGTAAAATCTGTAGTTATGAAGCACCTTACCATTGTTGTTCCGGAGGGCAAAGGAAATAATATGAGCAGTATTATTGGTTCCTATAAAATATTTTCAAGAGCTAATCAGATTATGAATGGCCGGGGAGATGAAGCCGTTTTTAAACTTGTTATAGCCGGTATTTCAGAAAGTCAGGAATATTATGAGGGTTTGTTCTGCATAAAACCCCATACTTCAATAAACACGATCAAGCAAACAGATTTAGTGATTATTCCGGCAATCAACCACCATGATCTGTCTGTGTTGGAGCAGAATAAAGTACTGATTGACTGGTTGAACAAGCAATATAGAAACGGTGCTGAAATTGCGAGTATTTGTACCGGAGCCTTTTTGTTGGCATCCACCGGACTGTTAGACGATAAAAAATGTTCTACCCATTGGGCGGCCGAAGAGTTGTTTATACGTTTGTTCCCGAAAGTGAACCTTCAAACCGATTTGCTTATTACGGATGAAAACGGGATTTATACCAATGGCGGTGCCTATTCTTTTCTGAATTTATTATTTTATCTGGTTGAAAAATATTACGACAGAGAAACCGCTTTGTTATGTTCAAAAATTTTTCAGATTGACATCAGCAGGAATTGTCAGTCAGAGTTTATCATTTTTTCCAACCAACGGTTGCACAACGACGGCATGGTGAAAGAAGCCCAATTGTATATTGAAAACCATATAGAAGATAAGATTTCAATTGATTTTTTGTGTCAAAAATTTTCTGTAGGCAGACGGAATTTTGACCGCCGTTTCGTGGCTGCTACCGGAAACTCACCGCTTGAATACATTCAACGGGCCAAAATAGAATCTGCTAAACGCACGTTGGAAACTACCCGAAAAAATATCAACGAGGTCATGTTTGAAGTGGGTTACTCCGATGTAAAATCCTTTCGGGAAGTATTTAAAAAAATAACCGGACTTTCTCCGTTGGAGTATAAGGTGAAGTATAATAAAGACAGTTAGAATGAGATAATTGGGTAATTATCTCTTTTTTTAGTACTGCTTCTGTAGCCCCCCATTTTTAGTACAGTTCTAAATTGGATATGCAAATAAAAATTCCAGTTTAAGCTAAGTATAAATCTCAGATTTAATAGACAAAACTAAAAGAAAAACTCCGGACAGAAAATAAAACAGCCGCCCGGCAATCCGAGGCGGCTATTTACTTTTTCATGGCAATTAATATTCTTAGTCAAAGTTGGGTAACAAAACGTTATCCAGCACATGAATTACGCCATTAGCGGCTTGCACATCAACGGCCACAATGTTGGTAACCCTTCCTCTCTCATCGGTTAGTTTGGCACCTCCGGTCAGGCCTACGGTGAGTGTCCCGGATTCAAACGTGGTAATAACCTGCCCGTTAGTCAGGCTGGAGGATAATACATTAGCTCCGGTAACAACATGATAGGTTAACACCGCAGTCAACTGGTCGGAATTTAAGGTACCTACCACACCCGGGATCTCTGCATCCAGAGCGGCAAATGCACTATTGGTCGGGGCAAACACGGTAAAAGGTGAATTCGTTGTTCCGCTCAAGGTAGGAACCAACCCTTGTGCGGTCAAAGCTCCTGCTAATGCAGTAAAATTAGAATCAGCTGCTGCAAAAGTAGCTACGGTAGGCAGGCCGATTACGGCATCTACCACATGAACAACACCGTTAGAAGCAATGATGTTAGCTGTTGCTACAGATGAAACACCGTTTAGTCTGACACCGGAAGTTGTATTTACATACATATTCAGGTTGTTCCCGCTTTCTGTTCCGCCAAAAGTGGCAAGTGTTTCAATGTAACCGGTTGACAGTTGAGAGGATTGTACGCTTCCGGCAACAACATGGTTTAGTAACACTTGTCTTAATACATCTACAGGAACTGCATTAAGGTTTGCAAACCCATTGTCATCCAAAAAGTCTTCAAAAGCTTCGTTGGTAGGAGCAAACACAGTAAGCTGCGTGGTTCCATCAACCGCAGCTACTAAACCGGCACGGTCCAATGCTTGTACCAAGATACTTAAACTAGGGGTGCGGGAGGCAATAGCAGCAATCGTGTTGCTTTGTGGAGCACCAGCATCATCATCGTCGCTGCATGAAAAGGTTGTAATTGCTAAAAAAGCAAAAAGTACCGATTTTAAAAAATTTCCTTTTTTCATAGTTATTGAGTTTTTATTGTTCGTTACAAATATAAAAAACATTTTTAATATTGTTTAATGTTTTTTAAATATTGATAAACAAAATCAAATATACTATTTTCTGATTTAAAGTGTTTTTTGCAATTTTTTCTTTATTTATCAGTGCTTTTGAAATATTTGTGGGTTTATTATTTTGTTTAATTTTAACAAAAAATTAATAAACAAAAGTAAAATAGGCTATTTGACGATAACTTTTGTAGTTGAGAATTCAGATTTCAAAATATACATACCACTTGCCAGATTTTCCGGTAAAAAATTAATTCCGTTTTGAAGGGGTAAGGATGTGATTCTTTGTCCGGTTACAGCAAAAAGTTCAAAAGAAGTATTTTCCCTGAAACCTTCTATCCATAGTTTTCCGGTGGTTGTTTGAATCAAAACGGGCTTTTGGGTTTTGGCTGTTTCTACAGATAAATTTTCATTTGCAAACAACCATTGATAGGCGGCTCCAAACTCACCCCGCCAGTAGTTTTCGGTATGTGTGCCGTAGGAATCAATTTTGGTAAAAGTATTAGAAGCGGTCAGGCCATTGTTCTGCATGGTTGTCCGGATTGTTTCAATATTAGGAGCCATGGAAGCGGCTTCGTTTTGTCCGGCTACAAAATAAACCCTGTGGCCGGATAAACCGGAAGCATTGCTCAGGTAGGTATTCAGTTCGGCCAGTGCAAACCAATAGGCAGGACTGAAAGCCCCAATTTTACGGAACTGATCCGGGTATTCACAGGCACCATAGGTGGCTATTAACGCTCCCATAGAACTCCCGATCAACGCATTCATTTCCGGTTCTGGACGGGTTCTGAAATTTTCATCTATGTAGGGTTTGAGTGTCTCGGCGATAAAAGCCATATATTCCTCTCCCTGACCACCGCCGTATGAAGCATTTACCCACGGAGAATATTCGTTTAAACGTTCGTTCCCACCGTTGTCGGTTCCTACAACGATGGCTCCGTAGTCGCCCTGTTCAAAAAGGGTATTTAAGGTTTCATCCACTTGCCATTCGCCGGAAAAGGAGGTGAGGTTGTCAAATAAGTTTTGTCCGTCTTTCATATACAGCACCGGATAATTTTTTGCCGATGTAAAATAATCAGGTGGCAGATACAGCCAGATACGTCTGTTCCGGTCGAGTTGCGGAATATAAAAATTCGGACTGAGAATCTGCACATTGGAAGCTGCGGTACTGTTGCTCCCGCCGGTAAGGTCTTCCCAGGACTGGACGGTTAAATTCAGTGTCTGAGGAGCTCCGGTAAACGTAAAAGTTCTGTTTGGAAGATAACCGCCATTGCTATTCCCTTCTACAGTAGCCCAGCTTCCCCGCGTAAACTTATACTCAACCGTTCCGGTTCCTTCCGGAATAATGATTTGATAGGCTCCGAATCCATCGGGTTGCATCACTGAGTTGCTGTCGCCGGGGTTCCAGCTGTTTACGCTTCCGGCAAGGTAAATTGTTGCACCGGCCGGTGTGTTCCCGGGAATTGAGGTGATTCGCAAGGTAACCTGGCCGTGAACAATGACGGAAGTTAAAGCAATAACGGTAAGTAGAAATTTTTTCATAGTTTTGACTGTTGAACGGTTTCTTTCAAATGTATAAAATTTCAAATAAATTAAATCAGTTACATACTATTTTTACAAATGTTAAGTTGTATAGATAAAAAAAACAGAAGACTTATGTTTACCCGATTTTTAAATAAGGCAATGCTGGTTATTCTTTTGGCCGTTTCAGCGGTTTTTGCCCAGGATAAAGTGAATCAATTGGATGAAAAAGGCAATAAACACGGATGGTGGAAAGGGTATTATGACGATACCAAAAACCTTAAATATGAAGGCGAGTTTAGCCATGGAAAAGAGATAGGCGTTTTTACGTTTTATGACAATACAAAAACAAAAAAAGTTGTGGCAACCCGGGATTTTTCTGCCAAAGACGGTTCGTGTTACACCATTGTTTTTAACGGAAAGCACAAGGTGAGCGAAGGGAAATTGGTCAATAAGGTTCATGAAGGTGAATGGAAATACTATCATTTAAGATCGGATACCATCATGAATTTGGAAAACTATAAAAACGGTAAACTGCATGGGGTTAAAAAAGTGTTTTACAATACGGGATTGATTGCCGAAGAAGCCAATTATGTAGAAGGTATTAAAGACGGTCCTTATAAAAAAGTGGCAGAAAACGGTGTGGTTTTAGAAGAAACAAATTATAAAAAAGGGGAATACCACGGTCCGGCAGTTTTCAGAGAAGCCGCCGGTGATAAATATACGGTTGGAGAATATAAAAACGGCAAATCGGTTGGCATCTGGAAGTTTTACGATAAAGGAAAATTGGTAAAAGAAGAAGACCGAAGCGAAAAGAAAAAGGCGAAACCTAAAACAGCAGCCGGCGAAGCCAAAAGAAAAGTTAAAGCACAGAAACGATAATTTCAGAAATCCCTACCTTTGCCAAAAAAATGAAATGAAAAGAGTGGTTGTCGGACTTTCCGGTGGGGTAGATTCCAGTGTTGCAGCGTATTTGCTGAAAGAACAAGGTTACGAAGTCATCGGATTGTTTATGAAAAACTGGCATGATGATTCAGTCACAATTTCAAACGAATGTCCGTGGCTGGAAGACTCCAATGATGCACTGTTGGTGGCCGAAAAGCTCGGCATTCCGTTTCAGACGGTTGATTTGAGCGAAGAATACAAAGACCGCATAGTTGATTATATGTTCAAGGAATATGAAAACGGCCGGACTCCTAATCCGGATGTGCTTTGCAACCGGGAGATCAAGTTTGATGTGTTTATGAAAATTGCCCTATCGTTAGGAGCAGATTTTGTCGCTACCGGACATTACTGCCGTAAAGGAATCCTTGAAAAGGACGGTCAAAAAATTTATCAGCTGCTTGCCGGTATTGATGATAACAAAGATCAATCGTATTTTTTATGTCAGTTATCACAAGAGCAACTGGCTAAGAGTTTGTTTCCGATAGGGGAGCTAACCAAGCCGCAGGTGCGTGAAATAGCCGCTGAATTAGATTTAATAACCGCTGAAAAAAAAGATTCGCAGGGATTGTGTTTTATCGGAAAAGTACGTTTGCCCGAATTTTTACAGCAACAATTGCAACCCAAAGAAGGAATTATTATCGAAATTGATAAAAGCGATCCTATTTTTATTAAAGAAAAACCAACTTTTGAATCAAGAGAAGAGCAATTGAATTTTGATGCTCGACCAATTAAATATTCACAAAGTATGGGGAAGGTAGTGGGCAAACACCAGGGGGCTCATTATTTTACGATCGGACAGCGGAAAGGATTAAATGTGGGCGGTACCAAAGAAGCTTTATTTATCATTGCCACCGATATTGAAACCAATATTATTTATACAGGACAGGGACACGATCATCCGGGATTATTCAGAAAAGCATTAAAAGTTCAGCCGCATGAAATTCATTGGGTTCGCGAAGATTTGCGTTTGCACCATGGAGAAACCATGGAAGTAATGGCCCGTATCCGCTATCGTCAGGCATTGCAAAAAGCAACACTATATCAATTTGAGAGTGGTTTATATGTTGTTTTTGACGAACCGCAATCGGCCATTACCGAAGGACAATTTGTCGCCTGGAATGTGGGGGACGAATTAGTAGGTTCGGGAGTAATTTCGTAAATTGGTCTTTTCTTAACTATTTGAATTTATGAACAGAATTACTTCTCTATTCAACATACAATATCCAATTATTCAAGGCGGTATGATTTGGAACAGCGGTTATAAATTAGCCAGTGCCGTGAGTAATGCCGGTGGTTTAGGTTTAATTGGAGCCGGTTCGATGTATCCGGATGTTCTGCGAGAACACATACAGAAATGTAAAAAGGCTACTGCTAAACCATTTGGCGTAAATGTTCCGATGTTGTATCCGAATATCGAAGAAATCATGCAGATTATTGTGGAAGAAGGGGTAAAAATCGTGTTTACATCAGCCGGAAACCCAAAAACATGGACCTCTTTTCTGAAAGAAAAGGGGATTACGGTGGTGCATGTGGTGAGCAGTTCTAAATTTGCATTAAAAGCCCAGGAGGCCGGAGTAGATGCCGTAGTGGCAGAAGGCTTTGAAGCGGGTGGTCACAACGGAAGAGAAGAAACCACTACCTTAACCTTAATTCCGATGGTCAGGGAACATATCACCATACCGTTGATTGCTGCGGGTGGAATTGCCACCGGAAGAGGAATGCTGGCCGCTATGGTTTTAGGGGCAGACGGTGTGCAGATGGGAAGCCGTTTTGCCGCTTCAACGGAAAGTTCGGCTCATACTGATTTTAAACAAACCATTATTGATACCAAAGAAGGCGATACGTTGGTTACGTTAAAAGAATTAGCTCCTGTTCGTTTGATTAAGAATAAGTTTTTCAACGATTTACAAGAGTTGTATGCAAAATGTCCAACGCCCGAAGATTTAAAAGAATTGTTAGGTAGAGCTCGTGCCAAACGCGGTATGTTTGAAGGCGATTTGGTGGAAGGTGAACTGGAAATCGGTCAGATTGCCGGATTAATTCACGATATCAAACCAGTAAAAGAAATTATTGATTCGGTTGTAGGAGAATTTGAATTAGCTAAGAAAGAAGCGGCTTTACTTTAATCAATTTCAGAAACATAAAAAAAAGCCGTTCAGTTTTTTAAGTTGAACGGCTTTTGTATTTCAAATAGTTATTAATTATTACAGGTGAATCACTTCGCCATATGCATCTGCCACCGCTTCCATCACCGCTTCGCTCATGGTGGGGTGCGGGTGGATTGCTTTTAAGATTTCGTGACCGGTGGTTTCTAATTTACGGGCAACCACAGCTTCTGCAATCATATCGGTTACGCCGGCCCCAATCATGTGGCAACCTAACCATTCGCCGTATTTGGCATCAAAAATCACTTTTACAAAACCGTCCGGAGTTCCGGCCGCTTTTGCTTTTCCGGAAGCGGTAAACGGAAATTTACCAATTTTTAATTCGTATCCTTTTTCTTTGGCTTGTTTTTCGGTTAAACCAACCGAAGCAATTTCCGGTGTTGCATAGGTACAGCCCGGAACATTTCCGTAGTCAATGGGTTCAACATGATGACCTGCGATTTTTTCAACACACAAAATTCCTTCTGCCGAAGCCACGTGAGCCAAAGCTTGTCCCGGAGTAACATCGCCAATAGCATAGTAACCCGGAATATTGGTCTGATAATAATCGTTTACCAGAATTTTATCGCGGTCAACCGCTATTCCAACATCTTCCAGACCGATGTTTTCAATATTCGTTTTGATTCCCACCGCAGATAATAAAATATCGGCTTCCAGAACTTCTTCGCCTTTTGCCGTTTTTACATAAGCTTTTACGCCGCTTCCGCTGGTGTCAATTCGTTCTACAGAGGAATTGGTCATCACAGAAATGCCTGATTTTTTTAATGAGCGTTCAAATTGTTTGGAAACATCCTCATCCTCAACCGGCACCACATTGGGCATAAATTCAACAATGGTTACTTCTGTTCCCATGGCGTTGTAAAAACTGGCAAACTCGACTCCGATAGCACCGGAACCCACCACAATCATTTTTTTCGGTTGCTCAGACAATGTCATTGCCTGACGGTAACCAATCACTTTTTTACCATCCTGCGGCAGGTTTGGCAATTCACGTGAGCGGGCACCTGTAGCAATGATGATATGATCCGCACTGTACTCCGTTACTTTTCCGTCAGCAGCAGTCACATCTATTTTTTTACCCGGTTTTACTTTTCCAAAACCTTCGATCACATCAATTTTATTTTTTTTCATCAAAAACTGAACGCCTTTGCTCATTCCGTCTGCCACACCGCGGCTTCGGTTGATAACAGCTCCAAAATCTTTGTCAAACTCTTTAACGGTAAGTCCGTAATCGGAGGCATGTTTCAGGTATTCAAATACTTGAGCCGATTTTAAAAGTGCTTTGGTTGGGATGCATCCCCAGTTTAAGCACACACCGCCTAAATTTTCTTTTTCAACAACGGCTACTTTAAAGCCCAATTGAGAGGCACGGATAGCTGTTACATAACCACCGGGACCACTACCTAAAACAATAACATCGTATTTCATCTAAGCTATATTTTTCAAAATTATTTCAAGTTACGAAAATAAGGATTTATTTAGGAGTTGCAAAAGTTTTTATGTCCTATTTTTACCCTTTTGAATGTTAAGAAAATGATATATTTGTTACGCTTTAAGAACTTTAATATGGCAACGCTTTCAAAATTATTGAATACCCGCACAGGGGCATTTTTTTCGTTTCTTTTTGCTTTCGGATTGATCTATAATCCGCTGACAAAGTTTCCCTTTACTTTTGGTGTAATTATTATTTGCATCCTGGCTCTGACCTATATCCGTGACGGTAATCTTAAAAGTTTAAATTTTAATAAAATTGGTTTGAGGGAAGTAGCCATAATTTTGGGCAGCTATATCGTTTTAGAAATCGTTATGGATTTTATTTTTCAGCCCCTGGCGACTAAAATTTTTAGTGAGCCGGCTGATTATTCTTCATTTAAATTTATCGAAGGAGATACCGGAGCATATTTTAAATGGTTGTTGTTTATGTGGATCAGTGCAGCTGTGGGCGAAGAGCTCTTATTCCGGGCTTTTGCTTTTTCGCAATTGAAAAAAATAATAGGAGACCGGAAATTGATTATTGTAATAATCAGCTCTGTTTTATTTTCATTGCCTCATTTATACCAGGGTAATTCCGGATTACTGATGACATTTTTGTTCGGCTTGTTTTTTGGTTTTCTTTATCTGAAATTCAAAAATACATGGATTAATATCATAGTGCATGGTTTGGTGGACACCTTGTTTTTGACGTTAAGTTACTATGGAATGCTGGAATTTTACGGCTAAGTCAACACGGTGTTATAATTCAACTGCAAATTGGGAATCGTATAGTTTTTTATAGAAACCGTTGTTTTTGTTAACCAACGTAGAATGCGTGCCGGATTCAACAATCTGGCCATTATCCATTACAATAATTTTATCGGCATTCACAACCGTTGCCAGACGATGGGCAATGACAATGGAGGTTCTTCCCTTGGTAATTTTTTCGGTGGCCCGCTGGATTAATTCTTCTGAATAGGTATCGATAGACGATGTAGCTTCATCCAAAATTAAAATACTCGGATTACTCACATAGGCACGTAAAAAAGCAATAAGCTGCCGTTGACCGGAAGAAAGCATTACGCCCCGTTCTTTTACATTATAGTCATATCCGTTTGGCAGACTCATGATAAACTCATGTACGCCGATTTTTTGTGCGGCTTCAATTACATCTGCCCGTGTAATCGTCGGATTATCAAGTGTGATGTTATTCAAAATGGTATCGGCAAACAAAAATACATCCTGTAAAACCACGGCAATTTGTTTTCTCAGGCTTTGGAGTTCAAATACATTGATGTTTTTACCGTCAATCGAAATGGTTCCGCTTTGGATTTCATAAAATCGGTTGAGTAAATTGATAATGGTTGATTTTCCGGCTCCGGTTGAACCTACAATGGCAATTGTTTCACCCGGGTTTACCTCAAGGTTAATGCCTTTGATGATTTCTTCTCCTTCAATATAACCAAAATGAACCTGTTCAAACGATAGTTTTCCTTCAAAGTGAGGTGCTTTTATCGTACCATTTTGTTGCACCTGATCCTGTATATCTAAAATGGCAAAGACCCGGTTGGCGGCTATCATACCCATTTGCATCTCATTAAATTTGTCGGCAATCTGACGCAGGGGATTAAACAGCATTCCGATCAGCATCGTGTAGGTGAATAAATCTCCGAAAGTAGTGGTTGTTCCTCCTCCTATGAGCGATAACCCACCAAAATAGACCACAAAGGCCAGCGTAAAATAAGTGACTAAATCGGCAATGGGGAAAAAAATTGAGTTGTACCAAACGGTTTTAATCCAGGCTTTATTGTGTTTGTCGTTAATCACTTTAAATTTTTCATATTCAATCTGCTCCCTTGAAAAGAGCTGAACGATTTTCATTCCGGTTACTCTTTCCTGTACGAAAGTATTGATGTTGGCAACCTGGGTGCGGACTTCCTCAAAAGCCGATTTCATTTTTAATTGAAAGATTCGGGTGGCGTATATCAAAACCGGCATGGCCAAAACGGCTATCCATGAAAGTTTCCAGTTCATGTAGAACATGACAAATATAACGGCTACCATCTTCATCAGATCACTGATAATCATGAATAAACCCTGACTGAAAATGCGGGCAATGGCTTCAATGTCTGAAACCGACCGGGTGACCAATTGTCCTACCGGTGAGTTATCGTAATATTTCATTTTAAACCGAAGCATGTGATCAAAAAGCCTGATCCGGATATCGCGAACAATATCCTGCCCCAGCCAATTAGCCCAATACACAAAATAAAACTGTGACAGTACTTCGAGTATCAAAACCACTCCCATTAGTAAAATATAAAACAGTAAGCCCTGGCTGTCATGGGTTTTGATATAATCATCAACGGTATTTTTTAGCAGGTAAGGGCGTAATGCCGCAAAAACAGAAAGCCCGACTGCCCAAAAAATAACACCTCTGAACCGCCATTGGTAGGGTTTGGTGTAAAACAGGATTCGTTTGAAGAGTTGGGTATCAAATGCTTTCATTGGTGCTGTATGGATATAAAATTCGGGTTAAATAGAGTCCGTGAGCCGGTGCCGAAAAGCCAGCCTGACTACGGTTTTTACTTTCAATGATGGTCCGCAAATGCTCCGGTTCAATTTTCCCTTGCCCTATGTTAATCATAGTGCCTACAATCGCCCGTACCATATTTCGCAGAAAACGATCGGCAGTAATCGTAAAAACCAACTGATCATCATGCTGTTTCCAAAAGGCATTTTTTATCTTGCAATGAAAAGTGAAAACATCGGTGTTTACTTTTGAAAAGCACTCAAAATCGGTGTACTCCAGCAAAATTTCAGACGCCTGATTCATTTTGTCCACATCCAACGGATAAAAATGATACCAGCTTAATTCGTTGATAAAAGCATTTTTTGTGGCATGAATATGGTATTCATAAGTTCGTTCAATTGCATCAAAGCGGGCATGGGCTTGTGCATCTACTTTAAAAATACTATAGATAACAATGTCTTTAGGGAGATAAGAATTGAGTTTTGGTACCCAGAAAGCATTGTCTATCACATCTTCAAAATCAAAATGGGCAAACATTTCTTTGGCGTGAACCCCGGAGTCTGTCCGGCCGGCCGCAACAATTTCAATAGTATTCTTAAGTAAAAGAGAGAGAGCTTTTTCCAGTGTTTCCTGAACAGACACAGCATTGGGCTGCGATTGCCACCCGTGATAGTTGGTTCCGTTGTATGCTAATTTGATAAAGTACCTCATATTTCAATCTACAAAGATAATTGAATTGAAATGGTATCAAATTTACTGCGAATATAATTTTACGTTAAACTTTGGGGGGAAGTCAGAAGTTAGAGGTTAGAAGTTAGAAGATGGAGTTTTCAGTCACAGTTTTCTGCTATAAAAACGTTGTGTATTTAATTCTTGAAGCAAAATTTTCATCATTAAAAAGGGTTATACATTTTCTCTTTGTATATTCGTGCCTTGGTGACAAAAAAATAAAAGTTGAAAAAAATCCTTCTACTTTCTGATACACATAGTTTTATTGATGAAAAAATCTTGAAATATGTCCGTCTGGTTGATGAAGTATGGCATGCCGGTGATATTGGTGATTTGGCCGTGACCGATGAAATCAAAAAGCTCAAACCACTCCGTGCGGTCTATGGGAACATTGATGATGATAAAGCTAGATTGGAATTTCCGTTGAATAATCGTTTTTTTTGCGAAGGGGTAGAGGTTTTAATGACACACATTGGTGGTTATCCCGGAAAATATAATCAGGCTATTCGGGAAGAACTCAAAAATAGTCCGCCGAAATTATTTATTTGTGGTCATTCGCATATTTTAAAAGTACAATTCGATAAAACACTGAATTTACTTCACATGAATCCGGGAGCAGCCGGGATTCACGGATTTCATCAGGTCCGGACGATGTTGCGTTTTGAAATTGACGGTAACCAGATAAAAGCGTTGGAAATTATAGAGATGGAAAAAAGGGTTTACTGATGCGGAATCTGTAATTTGATATAAACCAATGTTCCGGCATTTATTCTGGAATTGATCGTGATTTTGCCTTTCAGGTTTTTTACCCTTGCTTTAATCTGGGTAAGACCAAATCCGTCGCTATTGTAAGTTTTTGTACTGTCAAATCCTTTTCCGTTATCTTCGACATTGATGATAATATAATTACTTCTTTCTTCTAACGTAATGTATCCGCTACTGGCTCCACTGTGTTTAACAATATTGTTCAGGAGTTCGGTAATGATAAAGTAAACTTTTATTTCAAATTCTTCGTTGTATCTTTTTTGGTTAGAACCAAAATAATTAAACGTAAAATGAATGATGGAATTTGAATTTTTTTCACATAAATCCTGTACGGCATAATAAATACCTAATTTAGCAAGAACAGGCGGAACAAGTTCATGTGATAAATCGCGAACCTGATCATGGGCTTCTTTTAAGAGTGACCGGGCTTTCACGATTTCTTCGGGTATTTCATCTTTATGGCCTACCAGATAGGCCGAAAGGTGTAATCCGGCAGAAGACAACAAAGCACTGATATTATCGTGGAGCACTTCGGCCAGTTTTTTCCGTTCAATTTCCTGACCGTCTATGGAGGCGTTGATAATGTTTTCCTGAATTTCACTATCCAGCTCTTTAATTTTATTGCGTTGCTTTAGTTGTAAGTTTTGATAGAAAAAGTAAAACAGTACCAAGCTGAATCCAAACAGGGCAACAAATATGAAAATGATTTTTTTGTTCCGGCTTTGCCTTTCCTCTAAGAGTTTGGATTTTTCGTTAAACTCATCTTCTACCTTATCGATGTTGTATTTGGTTTCTATTTCGCGAATCTTATCACTGATGTTTTCATTGTATAACTTTTGACTGTAATCAAAAGCCAGCGAACTGTTGAAATTGGCAAGTTTGTAGTTGCCGATTTGCTCATAGGCATAAACCAGGTTCCGGTAGAGCTCAACATAATCAAATGTACTCAGATCATCTTTGTAGTCATTTTTAATTTTTTCATACGTTTCGGCTCCTTTTTTAAAATTATTTTCATGTTGCATGTAGTAATAGCCATAATTGCTTAATGCAGAGATGATTAGTTTTTTGTTGTCGTTTTTTAGAGCAAAATTATAACTGCTGTCTAAATAAGCTTTTGCCATAGTAAAATCATTCGTTAGAGTATAATAAACAAAATGATTGTTATAGCTGATGGAGAGTCCGCTGGTTGAATTGGTAATATTGTCCAATTCAAACTTTTTCTTCATGTAAATATAGGAACTGTCTATCCTTTTGGTGGTGTGCAACCGAAACAGGTTGTGGTAAATATGGATTATGGTGGCGGTATCTTGTTCGGTCTGAGCAATTTTTTTAGCTTTGTAGTAATTTTTAAAGGCCTTGGTAGAATCTCCGAGAATAGAATAACGGGTTGCAATTTGTTCAATTATTTCGGCTCTTCCTTTCAGTTTGTTTTTTTCAGAAACAGAAAGGGCCTTGTAAAGAGTTACCAATGCCTTGTCATGATCGTTGAGTGTGCCGAAAAGCTTGGATTTCCGGACCGAAATTTTGCAAAAATCAATATATTTTTTTTGTGCTAAATAATCATCTGATCTTTTTTTGGCATAATTAATTGCTTTGATTAATTCTTTTTTTTCAGAATAATAATCAATCGAATCAACTTTTGATTGACCGGTAGCCGTTATTGCTACAAAAAAGAATAAGAAGGTATTTAATAAAAATTTACCCATTAATAAAAATTTTCACACTGGGTTTGGTTGATGTTCCGTCGCCATAGGCACATTCAATAGGGTCATAATTCTGTTGTACGAATTGAACTTCAACTATTCCGTCGCATCCATCACAGATAATGTTGTCTGTTACGTATATGGCCGATGGTTGCGTTTGTCCTTTTTTTAAAGAAATTTTCACAAAATAGATGCCGTCTTTATGATTGACAACGGCATTGCAGTTTTCGGGAAAAGTGTACGTTAAATTGTAGGTGTTGGTATTAACTCTTGCTGTAGAATAAGTGCCTAAAAGTTCCATAAGTTATTGTTTGATTAAGTTGTTTTTAATAGCATATTTAACGATGCCGATGGTGTTTTTTACGTTTAGTTTTTTGATGAGGTTTTTGCGATGGGTTTCAACGGTGTTTATACTGATGGAAAGCTCTTCGCCAATTTCTTTACCGCTGTATTCCAATGAAATCAGTTTCAGAACTTCCAATTCACGATCTGTCAGTGCAGTGTTGATTGAAATTTCATTTGTAGAAACATCCGTATTATTTCCGGAAAAGGAGCTGAAAATTTTTTCCTGTATGTTCTGAGAAAAGTAATCTTTGCCGGCCGCAACACTTTCAATGGCTTCAATAATACTGTCGCCGGCACATTGTTTAGAAAGGTAGCCGTTGGCTCCCAGCTTTAAAACTTCTTTAATCAGTTTGATGTCATCATAGCTGGACAGGATGATTACCCGGCAACTGTGGTCGGTCAGTGAAAGTTCTTTAAGTACTTCAATGCCGTCTTTGTGCGGCATATTAATGTCCATAATCAGAATGTCTGCTTTGTTTGACAGGATATTATCAACCAGATTTACTCCGTTTAGAGAGTGACCGATCACTTCAAACTCAGGATTTGTTTTAAGAACGGCCAGCATGCCGTCAATTAAAACCTGATGATCATCGGCTAAATGAATTCTTATTTTTTCAGACATGTATTCGTTGAAGTTGGTTTGTTAATTTGGCAATACCAAATGTAAAAAAAAATACGAATCGTTTAACTATTTTTATACGTAATTTCAGAAAAAATTTGTTTTTACTGTTTCGTCAAGTTAGGTTCATTATACAAAAAATCCGAACCATTGGTCCGGATTTTTAACGCACTAAAATAAACTAAGTTTACAGTATTATTTACGTAGTCTGCCCGACGATTTTACGAGCTTTTCATCCTTTTGAATAGCGATATTGGCTAACGCTAAGCATACGATAGAAAGTAAAGGAAGTACAAGCCCAATACCCTTCTTAGACACATGCGGGTCTCCAGATAATTTTGGGGCATACAACACAAATAATAACAATAAAATTATATTTAATATGATGTTCATTCGGTTAAGAACAAATTGATGTTGTCTTTTTTTATAGGACATAATTGCTAGAACAGCCAGTAAAGTGCCAAAGCCAAAAAGAATGGAAATCGGCAGGTCTCCTTGAAAATAAGACGGAAAACCATTTTCGTCAAACCAAAGAGGAAAAAGAAACGGCAGTATTCCGGAACAAATAATGGCACCAACAAGGTAAACAGACTGTATTCTTTGTAACATATTTTTATATTAGCTCAGCAAAAATATATTTTCTTTTTTAATAAATGCTATTGTTTGTTGAAAAATATTTGTATTATTGCAGTATAAATCTGTTTTTACTTCATTTATAACAGATAACGATAATTATAAGTGTACTTCATTTATTTTCCGATTAAAAATTAACATCATAGAACATTCATGTTTGAAATTTCTGTATTAAAAGAAATGAAGCTTGCTGAGCTTCAAGAAATTGCGAAAGCAGCTAAAACCATAAAATACACCGGTGTAAAAAAAGAAGATTTAATTCAAAGAATTATTGAAACGCAAAACAGTGTTGCTAAACCTGCTGAAAAACTACCTGAAGAACACTCTGTTAAAGCTAAACGAGCCAGAATAAGTGCTCCAAAAGCGGGTAAAGAGGGGGTGTCTGATTTGTTTTCTGAGCCGGAAGTTAAAAAGGCAGCTGAAATGGAGAAACCGGTATCCAAAAACGAATCTCCTGATTCTTCTGATTCTTCTGATGAACCGAAAAAAGACCAGAGGCCGGCTAAATTTGTCAAATCAAAATTTGAAAAAAAAGCATTCAGTAAAAAAAATAATAATGAACAGCCGGAAGCTGCAGAAACTGCGGAGCCGTCTGAGGCCAAAGTCGTTGTTCCGACAACGGAGGAAAATCCGGACCAGGCACAACATCAACCCAAACAGCCTTTTCATAAACAGTCAAACGGTAATGGAAATGGTAACGGAAATAACAATCCAAACTTTAAAAATAAAAAGACCAATTACCGTGATGCCGATTATGAATTTGACGGTATTATAGAAAGTGAAGGGGTTTTAGAAATGATGCCAGACGGTTACGGATTTTTGCGTTCTTCGGATTATAATTATTTAGCTTCTCCGGACGATATTTATCTTTCTACTTCTCAAATCCGTTTGTTTGGCCTAAAAACGGGCGATACCGTAAAAGGGGTGGTTCGTCCGCCAAAAGAAGGAGAGAAATTTTTTCCGTTGGTTAAGGTTTTAAAAATTAACGGACATGATCCGCAAGTGGTCAGAGACCGGGTTTCATTTGAACATTTAACACCGGTTTTTCCGCAGGAAAAATTCAAATTGGCCGAAAAACAGGCTACCGTTTCAACCCGGATTATTGATTTGTTTTCGCCGATAGGGAAAGGACAACGGGGAATGATTGTGGCTCAGCCCAAAACCGGTAAAACGATGTTGCTTAAAGATATCGCCAATACCATTGCGGCCAACCACCCGGAAGTATATCTGATCGTTTTGCTGATTGATGAAAGACCGGAAGAGGTTACCGATATGCAGCGGAATGTACGCGGAGAAGTAATTGCTTCTACGTTTGATGAACCGGCTGACCGGCATGTAAAAGTAGCCAATATTGTTTTGGAAAAAGCAAAACGTTTGGTGGAATGCGGTCATGATGTGGTGATTTTATTGGATTCAATTACGCGTTTAGCCAGGGCCTACAATACGGTTCAACCGGCTTCCGGAAAGGTGCTGAGCGGGGGAGTGGATGCCAACGCCTTACAAAAACCGAAACGCTTTTTCGGAGCTGCACGAAATATCGAGAATGGCGGTTCGTTGAGTATCATTGCTACTGCTCTGACCGAAACAGGATCTAAAATGGACGAGGTAATTTTTGAAGAGTTCAAAGGAACCGGAAACATGGAACTTCAATTGGACAGAAAAATTGCCAATAAACGTATTTTCCCGGCCATTGATTTAACGTCTTCCAGCACACGCCGTGATGACTTGTTGTTAGATGAAAATACCATTCAGCGTATGTGGATTATGCGGAAATATTTAGCCGATATGAATCCGGTAGAAGCGATGGATTTTATTAATGACAGATTTAAGAAAACCCGAAATAATGAAGAGTTTTTGATTTCGATGAATGATTAACCGAAAACGAATTACCTAAAAAAGTCGTCCGAAAACTGATTTCAGACGACTTTTTTGTTTGTTGGAATTATATTGCTAAAACAATTTTAGTAAAATCATCACTTTTTAAGGCAGCTCCACCAATTAAACCGCCGTCAACATCCGGTTTGGAAAAAATTTCGGCGGCGTTTTCCGGTTTAACACTTCCTCCGTACAAGATGGAAACATGGTCGGAAACATTATTTCCGTAGTTTTTGCTGATAATACCACGAATAAATTCATGCATTTCCTGTGCCTGTTCCGGCGAGGCGGTTTCACCTGTTCCGATCGCCCAAACCGGTTCATAGGCTAAGATAATGTTTTTCCAGGCAGAAGCTTCCAAATGAAATAAACCGTCTTTTAACTGGTTTTCCACGACATTAAAATGTTGTCCGGCCTGGCGGTCTTTTAACTCTTCGCCAAAACAGAAAATCACTTCCATTTCGTGTTTCAATGCTGTATCAACTTTGTTTGCTAACAGGGCATCGGTTTCGTGAAAATAGGCTCTTCGTTCAGAATGACCTAAAATAACGATTTTTACTCCCACGCTTTCCAGCATAGAAGCCGAGATCTCTCCCGTAAATGCTCCGCCTTCAGCCTGGTGCATGTTTTGTGCAGCTACTTCAATAGTAGTGAATTCCAAATGATCAGCCGCAGCTGATAAGTTCACAAACGTTGGGGCAACAATAACGCGTTGATCCAGATCGGTTGGAATTTTATCAATCAATTCGTTCAATAAGTCTTCGGTTTCTTCTGCATTTTTATGCATTTTCCAGTTTCCGGCAACGATTTTTTGTCTCATTGGTTTAGTTTTTTTATAGTCGATATCAGTTTTTCGTCATCTGCTTCAATGGCCTTGTATAAGGCAATCTTTCCTGTTTTATCCAGGACAATGTATCTCGGAATCCAGTCTAAATCAATTGAATTGCTGAATGTCCCGCCTTTCCATTTGGATAAAATTAAATAATGTTCGCCTTTTACGGCATATTTTTCAATTCCTTTTGCCCAGCTTTCCGGTGTTTTGTCATAGGATAAAAACAAGTAAACGGCTTCCGGAAACTGCTTTTGTAATGTTTCAACTTTGGGCATTCCTTTAATACAATCCGGACACCAGGAAGCCCATACGTCAATCACAACGGTCTTTCCTTCGTACTTTCTCAAAACATTAGAAAAAGTTACTTCTGTTCCGTCAACCGCTAACATCTGATCAGCCAGTGCTTCTTTTGTAAATTCCGTTTTTTGAGCATTAGAGCAGGAAATTAATCCCAATGCAACAAAAAAGGACGCGATTATTTTTTTCATAGTTTTAATTAATTTATTTTAATTCTCTAAATTTTTGCTTTGATTTTTTGCCACTGATTCACTGATTAAAATGATTTTTAAAAATCTGTGAATCAGTGGCTATTTTTTATTTCAACCTCCCAGTTTATTAAGACACAAATTTACAATAACTCAGCAAATGAAATCCCAAAAAAGTCCTAATTAAAACCGAAAACGTTTTAGCTTAACCTGATTTTCGGATCTAAGTAAGCGTAAACCAGATCAACTAAAATATTGATGACCACAAAAGTCGTGGCAATTACAATAACAGATCCCATGATAACTGGTAAATCCAGGTTGTTCAGTGCTTCTACAATTTCTTTACCCAGTCCGTTCCAGCCAAAAATATATTCCACAAAAACAGCTCCGGCCAACATGGAAGCAAACCAACCGGAGACGGCTGTGACAACCGGGTTTAAAGAATTTTTTAAGGCATGGTTTTTAATCATCTGAAAGGAACTTAACCCTTTGGCTTTGGCGGTTCTGATGTAATCTTGTCCGAACGTTTCCAGTAACGAGTTCCGCATCAGTTGAATAACTACTCCGAGCGGTCGGATTCCTAAAACAACCGATGGAAGGATAATGTTTTTCCATTGGATAAAGCTTCCTTCGCCAAAATTATCTACTTCATACAAACTTCCGGTCATGTTGAGTCCGGTGAAATGATGCCATACGAAACCAAACAGCCAGGCAAACAAGATGGCACTGAAAAAGGAAGGAATACTCATGCCTAACGTACTGATCAAAGCAATGATCCGATCTAATAATGTGTCTTTGTAAAGAGCGGAAACAATGCCTAAAAAAATACCGATTACAACGGCAATAACAATGGCAAAAAGAGCTAAGATAAATGTATTTGGCAAGGTGTTTCCAATTACATCCGTTACTTTTTTCCCGCTTTTCTGGAAACTTTCTCTCAAATAAGGTGTTTTTAAAACGGTTGTTACGCTTCCTGATTTCAGTAATTGAAAGGCATTATATTTTCCTGCTGACAAAAAGGTATAATCTTCCGGATAGGAACTATGGAACGAAACGGGTGATAGGTCATTCAGATAGTAAAAATACTGGATAGAAACCGGTTTGTCAAAACCGTACTTTTTTTTAACGATTGCCAGTTGTTCCGAGTTTTCATTCTGGTCGAGCATCATACGGGCCGGATCGCCCGGAAGTACAGTAAACAAAATGAAAATAACCGTAATTACACCAAAAAGCGTAAGGAATGCATAACCGATTTTATATAATAAATAGCGAATCAAGTTATTTCAAAGTTACTTTGTCAATATCGTTAAAATGTTTTTTTTCTACAATGGTACCTTTTTCCAAAACAACAATACTCGGGTTAGCTCTTTCAATGGTTTTTAAGGTGGTAGCATCGCAAAAATAATAGTCGAAACTCAATTTATAGTCTGCTTTGATCTGGTCAATCACCGATTTATCAGAAGAAGTCATTCCAATTACTTTATATCCCTTTTGGATTGCTTTCTGATAAAAATCTTCCAGTTCATTTAAGCCGTCATGTTCTGCTTTTGTCAAATCATACGAAATGAGCATGATCAGTTTCGGCTCATTCAGCATGTCTTCGGTATAATCACTGCCGTCTAACTCTATTGTAAAATCATGAATGGGCGGCACATATCCCTGTTTGATCAATTTATCTTTCCGGTCCACAAATTCAGCTGTTTCCGGAACTTTGCCGGCCATTACATCTGCCTGAGAAAATTCGGTATCTACGCCGTTTATTTTGTAAATGAAAATCATTTCATACTCTGATACTGGTGCACCGGCCGGAATCTCCATTCCTTTTTGAATGTTAGTACCCACGGCATACGCTCTGAAATCGATGATCGGCAAGTGCATCAACACGTGATAAGCCATCCATAAGCACAGAATATAAGCAGCCAGAACAGTAATATTTAACGGCAATCTTCCCAAAAGAGGTTGAATGTATTTCAGATTGATTAACAGTACTAAAATCAGAACCAACAGCACGACATCTTTGGAGAACGATTCCCATGGTGTTAATTTAATTGCATCGCCAAAACACCCGCAATCGGTCACTTTATTAAAATAGGCAGAGTAGAAGGTAAGGAATGTGAAAAATACAATCATCAGAAACAAGCTCCAAACCGTGAATTTGGGTTTAAAACCGATGAGCAACATCACGCCTAAAACTACTTCAAAGATAACAACAAATACGGCAATCATTAAAGCAACCGGCATTAAAAAAGGAAGGTTTAAAACGCCTTCTGAAAAATATTCTTCCAGTTTGAAAGAAAATCCAACCGGATCATTTAGCTTAATTAATCCGGAAATAATGAATAACAATCCGACTAAAATTCTTGAAATATGGGTGATTAGTTTCATTTTGTTCATGTGTCAATGGGTTAGTGTGTCAGTGTCAATTATACAATTCGGACTATTTTTCGTGAAAGCCCAAGTGAATTAAAGCAAAAACGGCATAGTTGATCATATCCTGATAATTGGCATCAATACCTTCTGAAACCAATGTTTTTCCTTTATTATCTTCAATTTGTTTAACGCGTAAAAGCTTTTGCAAAATTAAGTCGGTCAGTGAACTCACCCGCATTTCCCGCCAGGCTTCTCCGTAATCGTGGTTTTTGTTTTCCATTAACGATTTGGTTTCGGCTATTTTTTCGTCATACAAACGGGTGGCCTCTTCCCAATCCAAATCCGGTTGATCCGCAATACCTTTTTCTATCTGAATCAGAGCCATGACAGCATAATTAATGATGCCGATAAACTCTCCGGTTTCATCTTCCTGTACTTTTCTGACTGCATTTTCCTGAAGGCTTCTGATGCGTTGGGCTTTGATAAAAATTTGGTCTGTTAGCGAAGGCAAACGCAGAATCCGCCATGCACTACCGTAATCTTTCATTTTGTTGCAATATAATTGTCGGCAAATGGCTATGACTTTATCATATTGTTGTGAGGTGCTATTCATTATTGAATTATATTTGTATAAGATTTTCAAAAATACAATTTTCAAAAGAAGTAGATACTACTTTTTAAAGCCTTTTTTCAAATGATATGTTAATAAACTGTCTCGGAAATTTAATTGATTTATCAATACCCAAAGTAATGGGTATTTTGAACGTTACGCCCAACTCTTTTTATGACGGTGGAAAATACCAACAGGAAAAAGAAGTTCTGAAACGAGTGGAGGAGATGCTGTCTGAAGGAGCTTACTTTATTGATATTGGAGCTTATTCCAGTAAACCGAACGCTGCATTCGTTTCTGAGGAAGAAGAATTAAATCGATTGATTCCTGTTTTGAAATCGGTTTTAAAAGCCTTTCCCCAAACCATCCTCTCTGTCGATACGTTCAGAAGCCAAGTTGCCAAAATTGCTGTCGAAAACGGAGCGGCCATTATCAATGATATTTCTGCCGGAGGTTTAGACGAAAAGATGATGATAACGGTGGCAAAATTGCAGGTTCCGTACATCATGATGCATCTGAAAGGAACGCCGCAAACCATGATGCACCTGACAGAATATGATGATATTATAAAAGAAATGCTTTTCTATTTTTCAGAAAAAATTGCTCAGGCCAGAAGTTTGGGAATCAATGATGTAATAATCGATCCCGGTTTTGGATTTGCTAAAACGACTGAGCAGAACTATGAAGTCATGCAAAAATTACAATTGTTTGAAATACTGGAGTTGCCAATTCTGGCGGGAGTTTCCAGAAAATCAATGATTTATAGACCACTCGAATCTACACCTGAAAACGCATTAAACGGAACAACAGCTCTCAACATGATTGCTTTGACCAAAGGAACTTCAATTTTGCGGGTTCATGATGTGAAAGAAGCGGTTGAATGTATAAAATTATTTTCTTTAATGCGTTTGTAAGATGAAAAAATCAGTGTTACTTTTTTGTGTTTTAATGATGGTTTCCTGCCAAAAGGATGTGCAGTTGGTTAAAGCAGCTTATACCATAGATTCTACTGTGGTGGATCATTCACCGGTTTATATTTTTTTAGATACAAAAGGGAAGGATACCGTTGCCGAGGTAAACCGGAAAAACACCATTAGCACCACCAATTGGGTTTTTAATGTGGATAAAAGACTGCCGTTGAAAGTCGTGATGCCGGAAATTATTCGGTTGCAAGAACGAAGAGACGGTGCTCAGTTTCACAAAAATGAAGAAGCCGGAAATTTTTATTCCTACACAGATAGTCTTCAGAAAACATTGGCTTTTATGCCGTTTAAAGAAATAAAATATGCCTATAACCGTTATTTTTCTACGGTTTATGTAAAAGAAAATCCGGATTACCATCTTCATTTTCAGACTTTTTCGGTCAACTTTAAACCCAAACATAAAGTCTCGGTTGATGGAAACGAAGTAGAAATGGACGAACTGCTTACTTTTTTAAAAGAATATACTGCCTTTTCCGGTGAGGGCAAACGCATTTTAATCTATTTAAATTTTGATGAACGATTAACTTTTGATTATTATTTGTCTAAAGTAATTGAATTGAAAACCTTGGAAAATGAAATGGTAACCCTCTCACCAACTCATTTTATTTATGATAAGAAAAAATTGCCAGATTGTGATTGCGAAATGTAGAAGGTTTCAAGTTTTTGGTTTTTCAACGCAAACGTATCATCCCGACGAAGAAAGGATCTCATAAAGTTTAGTTTCAATATTCCTGATTTTGTTTTTTTACTGTAAACGAAAATTCTATACTTTTTATAAGATAAAATTTAAACATACATGGTGTTCTTTGCAAAATCCTCAGCGTTGTTAGCGGTTAAAAAGAGAAGAGTAAAGCAACTTCTACTGATGATGATACGGTTCATTCCTCAAAATCGTAAATCCCCGATATACCTGTTCAATAAAAAACAAACGCACCATCTGATGCGAGAAAGTCATTTTTGAAAGCGAAATTTTCTGTTGTGCTTTTTGATAAACCGTTTCTGAAAAACCATACGGACCACCAATTACAAACACGACAGTTTTAATTCCGGCATTCATTTTCTTTTGCAGTTCATTGGCAAATTCAACACTGCCAAATGATTTTCCGTTTTCATCTAACAGAATTAAAAAGTCGGCAGGAGCCAGTTTACTCAGGATTAGCTCGCCTTCTTTCTCTTTTTGTTGAGCTTCCGAGAGATTTTTCGCATTTTTAATATCAGCAATAATATCTAAATCAAATTTGATGTAAAAAGACAATCGCTTTTGGTATTCTTCCACCAGCGTTTGAAGGTTTTTGTTGTCCGTTTTACCAATGGCGATTAGTTTGATATTCATTTTAAAACTTTTTTCAAATGTACAAAGTTATTTTTTTTACATTCGTTAAAAATTTTTAAGATGAGCTGTAAAAACTGTCAAAAGTCATTAGTACCGGAAGATAAATTTTGCTCCAATTGCGGAGCACAGGTGGTCACTCAAAAGTTAACAGTGAAAAAAGTAATTCACGAATTTTCTGAACGCTATTTGAGTTTTGACAATAAGTTTTTAACCACTTTTAAAACACTCTTTACTCATCCTGAATGGGTGGTAAATGGCTATTTAGACGGATTAAGAGTTCGTTATGTTCATCCGATTACCTATTTAATTATTGCGGTTACGCTAAGCGGTATAAATATTTATTTGATGAAGAGAGGATATTTTGGTGAAATTGATTATTCTTCAATGTCAGGAGACCAAAAAACACCAATTGATATGAAAGAGTTCATGAACTCTTTTTATGATTACAACAGTATTATGATTTTTATTGGGATTCCTATTTTAGCATTGGTATCAAAAATCGTTTTTTATAATTTCAAACAATATAATTATGCAGAACATAATCTAATCTATTTTTATACGTATTCTCAAACTTCAATATTGATCGTGTTGTTTATACCGATTATTTTAATTTTCAAGATTGAGTACATATATTATTCTTTGATTTCCTTTATAATTATGTTTGGTTATCATATGTATGCCTTGAAAAGAATTTTTCAATTATCGATAAAACAGATTATAATTAAAACGCTTTTGTTTATTCCGGTTGGTTTTGCATTTTATATTGTTTTTTCTTTGATTTTAGGTATAATAGTTTTTGTCTATCTTTTTTCATCCGGAAAATTTAATCCACAAGATTTTGTACAATAATGATTTATTAAGTTTATTTTTGCACTGCAGACCGCCTTATCGCTTTAGGTTGAACTTGTTTCAACGTCTGTTTACAGATTCTGAATCAAGTTCAGAATGAAGAGGAAAGTCCGGACACCACAGAGTAGCATAACGGGTAACGCCCGTCCGTTCCGTTTTTTTCGGGACGAGGACCAGTGCAACAGAAAGGATGTACAGTTCGGCTGTAGTGAAATCAGGTAAACTCTATGCGGTGAAATGCCATGTAAATCAACGTTCCGCTCCGGCGGATAAGGGCTACTCGTCCGAGGTTGAAGGGTAGGCAGCTCGATTCAATAGGTAACTATTGAGCAAGATAAATGATAAGGGTTCGTTTCGGCGAATACAGAATCCGGCTTATAGGTCTGCTTTTTTTCTCTTCTTAATTTGATAAGTTAAAGTTGTAAATTTCCGTTTCCATTATTTACTTCAAATTATCATTTCAATTTTTCGAAATCATACTAATTTTCCTCAATTCTCTTACTGAATTAGTATTAAAAATAGCTCAGTTTTTTGTTTCTTATATTGTTGATTAGGTGCTTTTTTATCACAATAAAAAATAATACCGTAAAAAAATGATGTAAATAAAATTAATTTAACGTGAGTTCGATATAAAATTATTGAAAAAGGATTAATTGATTAGTATCAATAAAGTTCTTTTTCAGAGAAGGTTTTTTTTCAGAGAAGTTGTATGCAATTAAGGCAGAAAATATGTTGTTGAAATAGTTTACTTGGGAACGATTTCTGGAATGTTCTACTTGGAAAATGTTTTTCAGTTGGTCGAATATTGTTTCAATAATAGCTCTTTTTCTTAGATAAAAAGCATCTTGTATTGTAGTAACTAATTTTGATTTCATGTTCTTTCTTAACTTCGTTACAAGGTGAATTCCATTAGAAAAAAGAACGTTAAAAAGTTCTTTTGAAAGATAGCCTTTATCACCAAAAAGCTTTCCATAAAGTTTATTAATAAACCCTTTCATTTTTAATGAATTTGTATCATGAACATTAGCGGGAGTGAGCATGAAATCTATGATTCCACCGCAATCGTTAGTTATTATATGGAGTTTAAAACCGAAGAACCAACCAAGTGAACATTGCCCCCTTTGTGCTATTCCTTTAAAGATTTTATGTTGTCCGATTCTTCTTTTATCACATACTCTAAGAGGTGTAGAATCTACAAAACTAATCCCTGTACAATCTGCTAAACCTTTTGTTTTTAAGTAAATCATCATTGGGATAAACGACGAAGATTTTAGCTCAATCATTCTGTTGTAACTTACTAAAGTTGGAAACTCTTTGATTAAAAATTTGCATACATAATCCAGATAAAAAGTTTTAAAATTTCTGTAACCAGAAATATGAAAAAGTACCTGTAAAGTAATGACTTCAGAAAGAGACAAATTCGATTTACGAATACGTTTTTTACCACTTGAAATCATTTGATTTTCCCAATTCGGAACAAATTCTTTACAAAAATCATCAATAGAACAAAAAATCTGTGTAATTTTATCTTGTGAAAGCATAAGCAAAAGTTTAGTATTTATTTAGAAATGAACACTTTAAATATACTGGCTTTTGCTTTTTTATGCAACTTTTTTTACTGAAATTATATCGAGCTCACGTTAATTTATTAAATTTACGTAATCGATTACATTTAAAAATTTAAAATTATGAATAAAAAATTACTATTTAGTTTATTAACACTTTTATGTGTAATAACATCTGATGCTCAAACAAAAGTTTGGAATTTTTTAACCAACATGACTATTTTGCCGGATGGTTTTCCGGGTGTACCGGCCGGTACTGAAGATATTGTAGATGATTTAGGACGATTTGGTCACATAACCTCAAACAATTTCTCTTCTCAAGCAACGGGAGCTTCAACTTTTCCTGATGGATTTCAGTCGAATAGAAGAGCAAACATGGGAGGTGGTTCTGTTCCAACAGAAGCTTTGCCAACTGTGCGGTTTTTCTTTTTTGATGTTTCTGATAATTGTACCATAAAAGTTTGGGCAAGAGAACAAAACACATCCACCCGAACGCTTCTGATTAGTGATGGTGAAAATGTGCTTGCAAGTGCTTCAAACGCAAGTAATCCGGGTGCATTTATTTTAGAAGGAGCCAATACAAATGGTGCAAAAAGAATTTTTATTTATACCGAAACAAATGGTTTTGGGATTTATAAGATTGAAGTTAACGGTGCGACAGTGACCACTACAATACCAATGTCTGAATGGTTGTTAAGCGTGCAAGAAACAAAGTTGTCAACTATCAATTATTATGTGAAAGACAAACGGGTTTATTTAAATAATATCGATTCGCAACTGGAAGTTTCAGTTTATTCAATTACTGGTCAATTAATAAAATCGTTGAACACTACATCGCCTGAAGTGTTTTTTGATGTTGACCAAACAGGACTTTACATTCTTAAATTAAATAGTAATGAGGGACAAAAATCAATTAAATTAGCGATCAATTAACTATTTTCAATAGTTTAGGTTAGATAAATTGGTTAAATAGGTGGTTGGAATAGAAGATTTAACTTCTACTATTTGCAACCACCATTTTTCTTAAATACTTTCAATTCTTTTTGTAAACACTTTTTCAGAATGGTCTGAGCCGATTTTCCGAAAACAACCTCATGATGGTTGTTTTCAATTTCTATACTTCCTCTTGTTAGGTGTGAATAAATGAGGTTCCCTTTATTAACATCAAATACTTGAATAGTGATAACGGCAGATGACTTTTCTTCATTTTTCATTGGTTTAAGGTTAATTCCCCTGAGATCATCGGCAATAACATTTCCTACAACCTGAATAACAAAATCAACACTGTTTGTTGCCTTTAAAAGATTTAATTGCTCTTTATGATTTGCCTCTGTTAGTATAGGAACATTATAAGCTACTTTTCGCTTTCCATAGCTAAGATAGAGAGAATCGTTTAAACAGGTTATCAATGCTTTTTCGGTTTCAGCGGAAAAATCATCCCAGGCTTTTCCATTTATGGTTACGTGATTAAGATACCATTTTCCTATTTTGAAATTGATGTCATGTAAACTTGATTCTGCAATAGAACTGTAATGCGGGAAATAGCAGGAATTACAAACTATAAGCAGGATAAAAAGTGCCAGATAAGTAGTTTTAGTTTTCGCTGTTGCCATCTTCTTTTTCATCATTGTCAGATTCATTTTTCCACTCAAAAAAAGAAAAAACAGAACCGCCATAATTTTTTTGAAAAGAAAAATGGGCAAGATGTTCTAATTTGGTGTGTTTAGAATGTTCCACAATCAGCATACCGTCTTCGGCCAAGAGTTCTTTTTCAAAAGCTGATTGAACTATTTTTTCAAAGTCGTCTTGTGGCATTCCATAAGGCGGATCGGCAAAAATAATATCATAATCACCTTTGTTTTTTGCTAAGAACTTAAACACATCGCTTTTTACAGGCGTAATGCTAAAGTCAAATTCAGCCGTTGTTTTTTTGATAAAGGAAATACACCCAAAATCGGCATCAACCGAAACAATGGGTTCACTGCCCCTGGAGGCAAATTCAAAACTGATGTTTCCGGTACCCGCAAACAGGTCTAAGACCGATAATCCTGTGAAATTAAAGTGGTTGTTCAGAATGTTGAACAAAGCTTCTTTACTCATGTCTGTTGTGGGGCGTACAGGCAGGTTTTTGGGAGGTGTTAATCGGCGGCCTTTGTATTTTCCGGATATGATTCTCAAGCGTTAAAGAGTATAAAGTGGGTTCTGTTTTCCTGTGCCGAAAACGTATTTGATTTCTGTAAATCAGAAACATCCATCAAAGCAGTATTCCGCACGTATTGATATGCTTTTTGATACAAAGCATCCTGTTCAGTACAGTCACCTAAAATAGACAACTTAAACGATTCAGGGTTCAGGTGAAGTTGTTCTGCAGTAAACAACAGATAATACAGAAAATCTTCCGGGGTCTGATAATCAAACGAATTAAAAAGCAACAGTTTTTGATTTTGAATCACGATGATTTCAAAATGGGTTTTGGTTACATGCACAAACATGTTCTGCGATACATCATTTTTGGATAAATCGAGTAATTTAGAAACCAAAATTCCGGTGTAATGTTGGTATTCAAATGAGCCGTATTGATCAATCAGGTAATTATTAACGTTGATGTAAGGCACATAAACATTCATCATTTCATACTTTCCGATCTCGTCAACGGCAAAATAATCGGTGTCAAATACTTTGGTGTTGTATTGCAGGTAACTTCCTTTGTAGTCTTCATCAAAAAGCGGTTTAGGGACAAAGGTACTCAGGTTGTTTTCGTGCAAAACAGTTATCCGGTCATACGATTTCGTTAAATCAGTATAATCTAACATCGTTTTCCAAAGACAGTTTTCCAGACTGAAGTTTTTTGGAAATGTTGTAAAGTCAATTTTTTCATAAGAAGTTAACTGGCCGGACAGGGTGTCACGGCAACAAAAAGAAAGCCCATTCAGTGAAACCTGAATGGACAGCTTTTTATAACTTTTTTCGGTGATTGTACTATTCGTTATTACCATATTTTTTGGGCCAGTTTCCTGACATACTAACTTCTTCCATTGAACCTAACAGGATGTATTCTCCGTTGATTCCGTCAACCGACACCACTTTCTTTTCCTTAGCAACCAAGCTTGGATCCTGATCGGTTAATAATTGTGCTTTTTCAAGTTTTGCCTCAAAAACAGGTATTTTTAAATCTTCTCTTTTGATAAACCCTGCTTTCAAATCAATTTTAGCTTCAATGTCACCGATTTTTACGATATTCAATCTTTTGTAACGGTCAGAATTTTTGAACAGTGAGTCTTTAATGCTCACCCGGCCTAATTCTTTAGTGACAACAATATCTTTAAAATAACCTCCGGTTCCGTCAGGACCAACAGTAAGGCGATAAGCAGCATTTTTTTCAACGTCAATTACCGATGTATCTTTTCTTTCAATAATAGTGAATTTTTCGTTTTCAATGAATGAAATCAATGAATCCAGGTTGTCGGTATATCTTCCGTTAATTGATTTATAGGCCATTTGAACCGCTTTGATGTCCAGCATTTTATTTACCGCAACCTGAAAACGTTTTTCTTTTAATTTGTCAAAACGAATCGGATCCTGAATGGATTCGTAAATTAAATATCCGAAAAATAATGTCACAGCCCATAATACAATTGAAATAACGGGTTTCAATTTAGTATTTGTACTTTTATCCAGTAATTTTACAACTCCAAAAACGACTAGTGCAAGTACTACAACAATTATAACTAATTTAATCATCTTGATTTTTTTTAATTTCAGTTTAAGGCAAATCTACAATTTTTTTTTTTTCTCAAAAGCATTTCACACAAAATTCATCAGTATATTTGGATTTTAATAGTTTCCTAACTTTTGTTAAATGAATTCATCTCTGTTTTACAGTATCTTACAAAAATCCTTCCCTTTTAGTCCTACTTTAAAACAAACTGTTTTTTTTGAAAAGGCCGCTGATTTCGTTACAAATTCAACCGTTAATGAACTTTTTGTTTTAAAAGGCTATGCCGGAACAGGTAAAACGACGCTGATTTCTACGTTAGTTGAAAATCTGACCTCCGTTAACAGAAAATCTGTATTGTTGGCTCCCACGGGCCGGGCGGCAAAAGTCATAGCCAACTATTCAGGGAAACCCGCTTTTACGATCCATAAAAAAATTTATTTTCCCAAAAAAAATCCATCCGGAGGCATTTCATTTACCAGGCAAATTAATAAACATAAAAATACCATATTTATTGTTGATGAAAGTTCGATGATTTCAGATGTGAATACCGATTCAAGATCAACAGACAGTTATTCGCTTTTAGATGATTTGATGAATTATGTTTATTCCGGAGAAAACTGTAAAATGATCCTGTTGGGCGATACCGCTCAGTTGCCTCCTGTTCATTTGAATGTAAGTCCGGCTTTAAATATTGAAACCTTATTGGCGTATTACAATAAGGAAGTAGTGCATATTGAATTGGATGAGGTAATGCGACAAGAGGAAAATTCAGGAATTCTGTATAATGCCACCCGGCTCAGAGAACTTTTGAAAGACCATTTTACAGACTCCTTTCAGTTTGATGTAAAGGGTTTTAAAGATATTGTGCGTTTAACGGATGGTTATGATATTCAGGATGCTATCAATACAGCTTACAGTAAAGACGGAATGGAAGAAACCGCTTTTATTGTCCGCACCAACAAACGGGCAAATCAATACAACCAGCAGATCAGAAACACCATATTGTTTCGTGAAAGCGATTTGTCCGCCGGTGATTTTATGATGGTGGTCAAAAACAATTATTTCTGGCTCAAGGAAACCGATGAAGCCGGATTTATAGCCAATGGCGATATCATTGAAATACTCGAAATTCATAAAATTCAGGAGTTATACGGATTCAAATTTGCCAAAGTAAAAATCAGAATGGTTGATTATCCGAACCAAAAACCGTTTGAAACCATTTTGTTGTTAGATACTGTAACCAGTGAGTCACCCGCCCTGACATATGAGGAGTCTAACAGACTGTATCAGGAAGTTTTACAGGATTATGCACAGGAAGGACCAAAATACAGACAAGTGCAAAAAGTAAGAGAAAATGACTATTTCAATGCATTGCAGGTCAAATTTTCCTACGCCATAACATGCCATAAATCACAAGGCGGTCAGTGGAATACCGTTTTTGTAGAGCAGCCGTATTTGCCGGAAGGTATAGACAGAGATTACATCCGGTGGCTATACACGGCCGTTACCAGAGCCAAAGAAAAATTATACCTCATTGGCTTTAAAGATGAAAATTTTGAATAAATTTGAAAGATGCTATCCATGGAAACGCTTATCAGTATTTTTCTCGGAATCGGATTAGCGGCCTCGGCCGGATTCCGGATTTTTGTGCCGCTTTTTATACTGAGCCTGGCCGCTCATCTGCAATGGATTCCGGTGAATGAATCCTGGAGTTGGCTGGGAGAAACACCGGCTTTAATTGCACTTGGCATAGCGATGATGGTTGAAATTTCAGCTTATTATATTCCTTTTGTCGATAATATTTTAGATACAATCGCTATTCCGTTAGCTACGATGGCAGGAACTGCCGTAATGGCTTCCACATTGATTGATTTAAGCCCTTTATTCACCTGGGGTTTAGCCATTATTGCGGGAGGTGGAACTGCCGCCGCAATCAATTCGGCCACCGCAGCAACACGGTTAACATCTTCGGCCACCACAGGCGGAACTGGCAATCTGATCGTTTCTACGGTAGAAACGGGGACAGCCACAGTCATATCGTTGGCATCCGTTTTTATGCCCGTTATAGCGTTTGTTTTGGTGCTTTTTATTTTCTTTGCGGGAATAAAATTGTTTAAAAAAGTAATAAAATAAAAAAAACTCAGCAACTCAGCTTCTCAGTAACTCAGCCACTTTAATATTATGAAAATCATTGCCGTCATACCCGCCCGATACGCCTCAACCCGATTCCCTGCCAAACTCATGCAGGATTTAGGCGGAAAAACAGTTATTACACGTACCTATGAAGCCGCGGTTAATACCAACTTATTTGATGATGTTTTTGTGGTAACGGATTCCGATTTGATTTTTGATGAAATTGTTTCACAAGGCGGAAAAGCCATCATGAGCATTAAAGAACATGAAAGCGGTAGCGACCGGATTGCGGAAGCGGTTGAAAATTTAGCAGTTGATGTGGTGGTGAACGTCCAAGGAGATGAACCGTTCATCAACAAAGAGCCACTCGAAAAAGTGATTGACGTTTTTAAAAAGGACGTTGAACAAAAAGTCGATTTAGCTTCGTTAATGCGTGAGATTACCGACTGGGAGGCGATTAAAAACCCCAATAACGTAAAGGTAATTGTAGACCAGAACGGGTTGGCATTGTATTTTTCACGTTCGGTCATTCCGTATCCCAGAGAGAAAAACGTGGGTGTCCGTTATTTTCAACACCTTGGTATTTATGCATTCAGAAAACAAGCCTTGCTTGATTTTTATCATTTGCCGATGAAATCACTGGAAGCCTCTGAAAAGCTGGAGCAACTTCGCTATCTGGAATACGGAAAAAAAATCAAGATGGTTGAAACAAACCATGTCGGTATCGGAATTGACACACCGGAAGATTTGGAAAAAGCGAGGTTTTTACTTTAGTTATACAAAGCATAATACGCTTCTACATTGTCTAAAAAAACGCCGTCAAATCCGGCATTGATTATTTTTTTCAGATAAGATTCATCATTGCCAAACATCATTTTTTGCCAGGCAGGTTCCCAGAATTCCACGTATATCTCGTTGTCATATCCTTTGTAATTCTTTTTTAGCCATTTCGGATTGCCTTTTTTCCAGCCAGGTTGCCAATAGCTTCGCCAGTTTTCTGCCGCACCGATGTTGAGGTAGCAGATAACGAGCCGTTTTCCGCCGTTCTTTTTAACTTTCAGTCTTTCCAGGTCAGCTTTGGTGTAGGGGAAACTCAGATAATATAAATCAATTAAAATCAGATCAAAATTACTGTCGGCCACCTTGTCAACCAGTTCTTTTTTGGTGTCATAATCATCGGCATTAATGAGGTAAAGAAAGTTTTGAATATCGTTTAGTTTTTGAATGTCGTTTGCGTTTTCATGGAGTATTTTTTCCGGAATCAGGTGATAATGATAATTGTCAGCGGTTCGGATAAACGGAATAAAACCGGCTTCCTGATTGAGTTTAATGACTTTTTCTTCTTCGTTTTTTTCTTTGACAAACTCAGACACAATGACTTTCTTTTCGCCGGCTAACTTTTTTAAATTGTTAATCCGATATTGGTCAGCTTTGCCTTTTTCGTCCAGAAATAATTCTTCTATGGCAATACCGTCAATCGCATTCAGGTATTCCCGGCAAAAAGGTCTGTCCGGATCAATGTTTTCGTAAGCTAATTCTGAGCCGTTTTGCGGGATAATGATAAAGTCAGGATTAAATTTTCGGGCATATTTTGAAATACTAACCACGAATTCCTGCATTTTTTTACCGGCCTTTTTGGTGTTTTTATCTTTTCCGTCCCTTTCAAAGCCAAACACAAAGAGCAAGGTTAAACCAATGGAAAGTATAAAATATAATTTTTTCATGCTACGGATTTCTGAACTCAAAAGTAATAATTTAATTGGTATTCATTTTAAGAATGTAACAATTAGTGTACCAAGTTATTTCTGTTTCTTAATCAAAATCAGCTCATTGTGCTGTTCAACCCGCGGGAGTGTCCAGACATTGTATTTTTCCGCCTCAAAAAAAGAAAGATACGATTGGTTTCTGACGTTGTCATGTTCTTTTAAAATCATCGTATTGAACAGGATATAACCGTTTACATTTAAAATTTCTGTCAACCGGTTCTGAAAGAAATGCTCAAACAAGAAACCCGGCATAGTGGTATCCTGAAAAATGTCAACAATAATTAAATCATACTTCAGTTTTGTTTTCAATACGAACTCAAAAGCTTCATGGTGAATGATGTTCAGGTTTTCTATTTGATTAAGCCCGAAATGGTCATTGGCCAGTTCAATTACCTTTTCATCCAGTTCAATACCGGTTATTTTGCCGCTGTAACCGACTTCTTCAACCAACGTTTTAATAACACTGCCTCCGGCAACGCCCAACACAAGAATATGATTCAGCGACTTGATATTTTCAAAACCGATGCTCTGAAGGCCTTTTCGGAGTATTCTCTGTAAACTTCCGTAAGAGTAATTTGTGTTTAAACTGTCCAGAACCACCTGACCGTTTACCAAAGTAACTTCTAATGATTTACTGATTTCAGAAGTTGTTTTGTATAAGTTGATGGGATAGAAGTAGCTGATGATTTTTTTGAGCATTTGATAATTTTCACCAAAAATAATGTATAAATCGTATTTTTACTAAAATATTTTTAGCAATGAAGAAATGGCTTTATAAGTTGATTTTTTTTAAACTGATGGGCTGGAAGATTTCGGGCAGGATGGAAGCTTCCGTTAAAAAATGTGTTATAATTGTCGTGCCGCATACCAGCTGGCATGATTTCTATATCGGACTGTTTACCAGGGGAATTGTAGGCTTAGAAATGAATTTTGTGGCCAAAAAAGAATTGTTCATTTTCCCTTTCGGGTATTATTTCAGGTGGATGGGAGGAGCTCCGTTAGACCGATCCGGTGGTTTAAATAAAGTAGATACCATTGCTAGCGTCTTTCACAACAGAGAAACGTTCCGGTTGGCCATTGCACCCGAAGGAACCCGTAAAAAAGTAACGGAGTGGCGAACCGGATTCTATTATATTGCTCTTCAGGCAAATGTGCCTGTCATTCCGGTAGCTTTTGATTATGGTCAGAAAGAGGTTAAACTCGGCCCACCGTTTTATCCAACCGGAAAAATTGAAGAGGATATCCGTTTTTTGCAGCAATTTTATGTGGGAGTAACAGGCAGGGTGCCTGAAAACGGGTTTGAGGTTAACGGATGAATGCAAGCGATGTTTTTTAATTATAGTGCTGCAAAGAGCTGGATAAGTACGAATTTAGGAATGTAAATTTGTTTGAGGCTAAAACGTAACAATTATGCGGAATATAAAGTTTTTTATTTTTTTAGTTTACTTCATCGGAATGCATTCGTATGGGCAGGAGTATGACCTTTTTAATGAGTTAAAAGCGGTAATCGATTCTTCTCCGGTGTATGACCAGCGTAAAATAAAGCTGATTGATGAACTCAAAAACAAATTAAAAAGAACAGCAAAAGAAGACTATAACGTGCGGTTTGACTTAAACCAGCAACTTTTTGATCAATACCTGGTTTTTAAAAGGGATTCGGCTTTTAATTATGCTTTAAAGATAAAAGCACTGGCAGAAGCCACCAACCGGAATGATTATTTAATTAAATCCTATATCAATTTAGCCAATATCAGTGTATCAGCCGGCATGTATAAAGAGGGATTGGATTATCTTTTGTTGGTTAAACCGGAAGAAATAAAAGACGGTAACGGTTCGTTATATTACGGGCTTTTAGGACGTTGTTACAGTGATATGGCAGAGTACAGCAGCATGCCTTTTTTTAGTTCTAAGTACATAAAACTAGCCAGAGAGTGTAGAATCAAAGCTCTCGGTTTAACCGAATCTGGAACTTTTTTCAATTCTTTTTTAAAGGTATTCAACGAATACAAGGACGGTAATTTAAAACAGGCCCGGTTCGGATTCAAATCAATGTTGAAGCAGGGTTTAGAGCAACGGGAGCAGGCATTGGTGAATTATATGCTGGGTGAAATTAACCATGAAACCGGTCATGTTGATTCGGCTATTGATTATTACTATGCTGCCGCCATTACAGATGTGCGTGTATCAACAAAAGAATCCCTCGCATTAATTAAACTTTCTGAATTGCTGTTTAAGAAAAAAGAACTGAAAGCAGCGTCTGTTCTGGTGAAGAAGGCTTATGAAGATGCCATTTTTTACGGAGCCCAGCAACGCAAGCTTCAGGTCGGTGAGATTTTGCCGCTTATTGAAGAAGAAGTGGTTGAAAATATCGAAAGAGAGAAGAGCAGACTCTATACACAATATGTAGGAGCCGTCATTTTTTCTTCGGTATTAATCTGTTTTCTGATTATCATTTTTGTACAAAATAAAAAAATTAAAAAAGGAAGGAAAATTATAGCAGCAGCACACGATTCCTTAGAAAAAACAAATGAACAGTTGCGGTTGGTTAATAAACAGATCAACGCTCATAATGTTGAAATTGAACGAATCAATAACCGTTTGTTTGAGGCTAATAAAATTAACGAAGAATATATAGGCTTCTTTTTTACGGAATACGATGATATTTTTGAAAAATTTAATGAACTGATCGCCGCCACCAAAAAAGAGATAGACTCAGATGATTATACCAAGGCAAAGTACCGTATTTCTAAATATGATTCCAATAAAGAAAAAGAAAAGTTGCTTTACAATTTTGACACGGCTTTTATCAGTCTGTTTCCTAACTTTATCGATGAGTTTAACTTGTTAATGAAAGAAGGACACGAAGTAAAATTAAAACCCGGCCAGATTCTGAATAAAGAGCTGCGCATTTTTGCCTTGATCAGGCTTGGTATAAAACACAACGAAAAGATAGCCAGGATTTTAGGCTATTCGGTTAATTCCATTTATGCCTACAAAACTAAAGTGAGAAATAAATCGGTGGTTGAAAACGAAGAATTTGACAAACAGTTAATCATGAATACTTCCATCAAGGCTTAGTGTTTAAATTAGATTTTTACAGGTCTGAAAAATAGTCTAAAAACGAGGCTCTTTCAGTACATTTGGTTTCCAACTATTTAGTCTGCTAACAAGAGCGATATACTTCAAGTTTATCGTGGTTTGGTTATACCCTTAAACCCGGAAGTCGCATAAACGAAGTAATTTGTGGTAAAACATACCATAACTGATTTGATTAGTAAAAAATAGAAGCTTATCTGTACCGGACTCACTGTAATAAGTAACCCCTTGAGGCAAAGTCATCTTGCATTTCAATAAAAATGCGGCGTGACTTTTTTGCTTTTTAATAATGGGATTGACAAAAAATATAACGGTTTTATTGTTGAAAGTGTTTTTTAAAAGTACTTTTTTTAAGAATAACTTAAAAATAATCTATATAGTTGAATAAAATAGTTTTGTTTTAAATGATTGTTATTCAGTGTTTTGTTTTTAATATAACGTTGTAGTTGGCCAGATTTATCTATATGCTTTTTACGAAATCGTTTTCAGCTTGGTAAATTTTGTTCCTTTGTTTTACCGGTTAAAAAATTAACAAAGCATTAAGGTTTCAGGGCAGTATTCTGACAAACTGTAAGCTAAAATTTTTTTGTAAAAATTAACAGGTCATAAAATTCAAACGAACTTATCTAACCTTAAACAAACCAAATTAAATGAAATTCGAATTACAAATTGAGATTTTTATGAAACCAGCAAAGAAATACTTCTTTGGTCTCTTTTTGCTTGGAATGTTAGTAGGGGGTCTTCCTTTTCTTTCCGTTAAAGGATACACCCAAACAACTCAACAGGCAAAACAGCAAGTTGTCTCCGGAATCGTTTATGATGATCAGAATCAGCCTTTAATAGGGGCGTCGGTCGTTGAACGCGGAACTGCTAACGGAGTGTCTACCGATTTAGAAGGTAGATTTACCCTGAATTTAACCACTTCAAATCCGGTGTTAATCATATCCTATCTGGGATTTGCTGAAAAAGAGGTAGCTGTAAGCGGAACGAACCTGGAAATACAGTTGTTATCCGGAAACATGACCCTGGACGATATAGTCGTTATCGGGTACGGTAAGGCAAAACCAAAAGATTTAACCGGATCTGTTTCGGCCATTGATGTGGGAAAAACCAAAAATCAGCCCGTAGCAGATATTGGTCAGGCTATTCAGGGGCGTGCTGCCGGTGTTCAGGTCGTTTCTTCCGGTGAACCGGGTTCTAATGTAACTTTCCGTGTAAGAGGAACCGGAACGATTGCCAATAATAATCCGTTGATTGTGGTGGATGGAATGCCGTTAAATGGCGGACTTAATCAGGTCAATATGAATGATGTGGAATCCATCAGTGTCTTAAAAGATGCTTCTTCCACAGCAATTTACGGTTCAAGAGGAGCTAATGGGGTGGTCATCATTACCACCAAAAGAGGAGCTAAACAGGAAGGTTCAACCCTTACATTTGATGCTTTTACCGGTGTTCAGAACGAAACGGCGATGGTTGAGGTATTGAATGCCGCTCAATTTGCTGCGTTGAACAATGAAATGCTTGCCAACGGCGGACTTACTCCCAATCCGGCATGGTCAGACCCTTTTGCCTTAGGAGCCGGTACAGATTGGGTAGGTAAGTTATTTAACCCGGCTATAATGTCCAGTTATACCCTTGCATACGGAAACAGAAGTGAAAAATCGAACATTTATGTTTCAGGAAATTATTTTAAACAGGAAGGTATTGTGTTGGATACGGATTATGAAAGAATTATACTTCAGTTCAACACCGATACCAAGATTAATAAAACAATAAAGTTCGGTAACAGTCTTAAACTGGCTTACGACAATAAGGAACGCGGGGCGTATGACATCCGCAATGCACTTTTGGCAAATCCTACACAACCCATTTATGATGAAACCGGTAACTTTACAGGGCCGACAGGCAATCCGCTTTATTCCGGCGATGTAGAAAACCCGATCGGAAAAGCCAGTACCGTAAAAACTTCCACCAAAGGATATAATGTACAAGGTACCCTTTTTACGGAAATTAACCTGCTTAAAAATTTAGTGTTTAAATCCCTTGGAGGCTTAGAAGCCAATTTTTGGTTTGACAGAACCTGGGCACCCAAATACTCCTGGGGATCAGATGTACAGCCGAATTCCTATTTGTCACAGGCTTCTAACAGAAGCATAACGCTGTTGTGGGAGAATACAATAACGTATGATATTCAGTTCGGAAACCACAATCTGAATGCTGTAATAGGAATCGGAGCCCAGGAAAACCGGTTTGATTTTTTAAACGGTTCCATCCAGAAATTTGCCAGCGATAATACCCAGCAAATTGATAATGGAACATTGCAGCCTACAGTTGGCGGAAATGCATCTGAATGGTCATTGATGTCTTATTTTGGAAGGGTTAATTACGACTATAACGGCAAATATTACGTAACGGGTACAATCAGAAGAGACGGTTCCTCACGATTTGGTCAGGGGAATAAATGGGGGTGGTTTCCTTCTGCAGCTTTGGCATGGAGAATTTCAGCAGAGGATTTTATGAAAAATCTGATCGTTGTTGATGACTTAAAATTAAGAGTAGGATACGGAATTACAGGAAATCAGGAAATCGGTAATTATGCTTTTGCCTCGGCCTATAACACTGTACTTTACAATTTTAATAACAATTATGTGAGTGCTGTGGTTCCCACGGTTTTGCCTAATACGAATGTGAAATGGGAAGGGCAGGAGCAGTTTAATCTGGGCTTGGATGCCAGTTTCCTGAATAACAGAATTAACCTGATAACCGATTTTTATGTGAAGAATACCAATGATATGTTAGTGCCGATGTCAGTTCCGGTCACTTCCGGTTATTCAGATATTTATGTGCCGTCAATCAATGCCGGAAAAATCATAAACCGGGGGGTTGAATTTTCCCTGTCAACCAAAAACCTGGTTAATGAACTCAAATGGTCAACCGATGCTGTCTTTTCTTACAATAAAAACAAAGTGGAAAGTATCAACGGAGACACACCGATTATTACGGGAAGTACCGGATTAAACAGCAGCATCGGACTTATTCAGGCCGGATATCCCGTTAATGTTTTTTACGGTTATGTGACCGATGGTATTTTTCAGACGCAGACGGAAGTCAATAACCACGCTGTCCAAATGCCGGGAACCAATCCGGCCACCAGCACGGCCGCAGGAGACATACGCTTTAAGGACCTCAATAATGACGGTATCATCAACGACAAAGACAGAACATTTATAGGAAATCCTAATCCTAAGTTTACTTTTTCATTGAATAATACTTTTTCATACAAAAATTTCGATTTGAGTATATTCTTTCAAGGCGTCAGTGGGAACGATGTATACAATGCAAACCGGATGTATACAGAATCTATGTCGATTCCCAATAATCAGACTACAGCTACACTCGGTCGATGGACAGGTCCCGGAACCAGTAATTCAATGCCAAGGGCTGTATTTGGTGATCCGAATAACAACGCAAGAGTATCTGACAGATTTATTGAAGACGGTTCGTATATCCGGCTTAAAAATATTAGCTTGAGCTATAACTTTCCGAAAGAAATCGTTGCGAATATATTTACTTCAGCCAAAATTTATTTTGCCGCTCAGAATGTATTTACCATCACCGATTACAGTGGTTTTGATCCGGAAGTATCTGTCAATGGTATTGATAATAATGTATATCCCGTAACAAGAACATTTTCACTTGGCCTTAACCTTGGATTTTAAAAAATGAAGACTATGAAAACTATTAAAATATTTTTAGGGCTGTTGGTAGCAATGGCGTTTGTACAATGCAGTGACGATTATTTAGAGAAAGTTCCGTTGGATACTATCAGCACGGGTAATTATCCTACTACCGAAGAAGAGTTGATTACAGTTGTCAATGGGGCATACCAGCCACTGCAATGGCCAAAACTTTATAACCTGAGAATGTGGACTTCCGATATTTTTGCCGGAAACAGTATTGTTGGAGCCGGTGGGGGACAGGACGGAATTGAAACAACCAATCTTTCCAATTTTGTAACCACAACAGATAATGAAGGGGTGTTGGATTTATGGCGAGGCCCCTGGCCGGGAATTTTAAGAGCCAACATTGTGCTTGCTGCTGCCGAAGGATTAACCATTAATGAGAATGTGAAAAACAGAAGTATGGGAGAAGCCTACTTTTTGAGAGCTCATTATTATTTTATATTGGTTCGTTTTTTTGGAGATGTACCATTGGTTACAACCCCTCAGAACGCCAGCAGTGATTTATACCCTGCCAGAACTCCAAAGACAGAAGTGTATGCACAGATACTGAGTGATCTGGAAAAGGCCGTTGAATTATTGCCTGCCAAACAGGAATATGGTGATGCCGATAAAGGACGTGCTTCCAAAGGTGCTGCAATGGGAATGCTGGCCAAAGTTCATTTAACCCTTGGAAACTGGTCACAAGTGGTTACGCTCACATCAGGCCTTGAAACAATGGGATACAGCCTCAATACCGCTTACAGCGATAATTTTAATCCCAATACGGAGAATTCAAACGAGTCACTTTTTGAAGTGCAATATGTGGCCAATGCGGGGTTTGATTTTTGGAGCAATGAAAATCAGTCTTCCTGGACAAGTGCTTTCATGGGGCCCAGAAGCAGTGGAATGGTGGCAGGAGCATACGGATGGAATCAGCCCACTGCCGAGTTTATGAATAACTATGAAGAAGGAGATCTTCGAAAAAACACTACCGTTTTGTATGAAGGTTGTCCCGATTTTGAAGGAGTGGAATACAGTGCCTCTTATTCGTTAACCGGATATAATGTGCGTAAGTTTTTAGTGCCGCAAAGCATTGCCCCTACGTATGACAACAGCCCGCTGAACTTTCCGGTTATGCGTTATGCAGATGTACTGTTGATGAAAGCAGAGGCGTTAAACGAATTAGGACAAACAGCTTTGGCTGAAACGCCGCTTAATTTGGTTAGAAACAGAGCCGGATTAAATGATATAACCGGACTTTCGCAGGGACAGTTCAGAATGGCCGTTTTAAAAGAACGAAGAATGGAATTGGCTTTTGAAGGACAACGATGGTTTGATCTGATCCGTGTAAACAATGGTCAGTATGGAATCGATTTTCTTCATTCCATCGGGAAAACAAATGCATCCCAAAAACATTTATTACTGCCTATTCCGCAAATTGAACGGGACAGAAATCCTAATTTAACACAAAACCCAGGTTATTAAAAAAACAGAATCCTATGAAAACAATTAAAAACAAAATGAATCGGACAAAACTATTGGCTTTCTTTTCAATTGTATCGATGTTTTTTTTGTCGGCTTGCAGCAGTGATGATCTGGACGGGCAGACCTTTGCAACAGATGAATTGACACTCACGGCTTCCCGGGAAGAAATGGTGTTTGAACCAAGCATGTTTAACGAAAAATTTCAGTTCAACTGGACTACCGGAAACAATATGGGAACCGGCTCGGCAATATTTTATAAATTACAATTAGATAAGACAGAAAATAACTTTTCTAATCCCGTAGAATATGATTTTGGGAAAAATGTTTTTTCGTTTGAGTTAGGTATTCCCACTTTCAATGCCATGTTGCTCACAACATTTGGAGCTCAGGTCGGTACTCCTGTTTCCATACAGGCCCGAATTATAGCAACGTTTGCCAACGAAAATGTGGCAACCCAGATTTCAGAAATCAGTTTGGTCTTAACCCCCTATCAGCCTTTGACAAATACATTGTTTCTGGTAGGAAGTGCCACACCCGGCGGATGGGATATTACAAATGCCACTCCCCTGATTCAATCTGCTTCAAATCCAACCGTGTTTACCTATGAAGGAACACTGACCACTGGTAATTTTAAGTTTGCTGTGAATACAGATTCCTGTTTATGTCAGGATTTTTATACCCGGAATGCAGACAATGAAAACAGGATCATACACAACATTGGCGGCAGCGGAGACGATTTACAATGGACAATTGAATCAACCGGAATGTATAAGTTAACAGTTAACCTGATTGAACTGACCATTGTGATAGAAGAAGTTGATGCTCCCCCGTTCACCCAATTATGGATAGTAGGCGATGCTTCACCGAGCGGATGGGATATCAATAATCCGAAACCCTTTACGCTAACTGATAATCCTTTCGTATTTACCTATGAAGCTACCTTTGTACCCGGAAATTTTAAAATACTTGCCGGAGCAACGGGGGATTGGTGCGGCCAATGGTATAGACCTTTGGTAGATAATGAAGTTTTAACGGCAACTACCGTGGAACAAAATTCAGGCTGTGACGTGGATAACAAATGGCAGGTAACTGCAGCAACTGCCGGCAGGTATAAGATTACCCTGAATACCGCCAATAACACCATAAAAATTGTTCCCGTGGAGGTATACCTCATTGGTGATGCCACACCCAACGGCTGGAGCATGGGCTCTTTTACACCGATGACTAAAAACGGAAGTGTTTACACTTTTACAGGCAACCTTACGGCTGGTGAATTTAAATTCACAAAATTTAATACCAATTGGTGTGAAGGAACTGAAATCGTGGCAGCTACGCCCAGCCAATCCATTTTAAACACGAGCTTTTTATACAGAGACAATTGTGCCGGAGATGATAATAAATGGGTTGTTTCCGCCGCTCAGGCTGGTAACCGCACAATTACCATAAATTTAGATACCAATGAATTAACCATTAATTAATGATAAAATTTAAGTTTGCAAAATACAATATTATTTTAAGTTTAACCTTATTATTGGCTTGTAGTGATGATGAAACCAACCCGGATATTCCGTATGTTGAAGATCCGATTATTCCAAATGTCGAAATGACTACGGATAAAGCCGTTTATAATCCCGGAGAAACGGTGCTTTTTACGGCAGATAAACTTTATGAAAATGCATTTATTCGTTATAAACACTTGGGAACGGTTGTGGGAGAATTACCGCTGACTGCAACAACTTGGAGTTGGACACCGCCTTCAACGGATTTTAAAGGATACATGGCAGAAGTTTATGTTCATAATAATGACGGAACGACACAGATTTTAGGTACAGTAGCCGTTGATGTATCTTCCGATTGGTCTAAATTTCCGAGGTATGGTTTTCTCTCAGATTTTGGCAATCTCACGGCTTCTCAAAAGCAGGAAGTTATAGCTAACTTGAAAAAATACCACATCAACGGCCTTCAGTTTTATGACTGGCTTTACAGACACCATAATCCTCTGGCAGGAACAGTGAACAGCCCGATGCCGGTTTGGAACGATATTATTAACCGGGACAATTATTTGAGCACGGTACAGGATTATATCACCCTGGCCCATGAAAGCAACATGAAAACGATGTTTTACAATTTGGCTTACGGGGTGTTGAATGATTATGATCCGGCTTTAATTCCTCCGCAGTTGTTTATTTATAAGGATGTCAATCATACGATGAAAGACAGGCATGAATTATCGGCTCCGTTTATCAGTGATATTTATTTGGGGAATCCGGCGAATACACAATGGCAAAATTACCTGACACAAAAGAATGATGAAGTTTACCAGGTATTTGATTTTGATGGTTTTCACATAGACCAGTTGGGGGATAGAGGAACGGTATACCGGTACGACGGTTCCGATGCAAATTTAAAAAATACATTTCCGTCCTTTATTGACGCAATGAAACAAGTACATCCGGACAAAAAGCTGGTCATGAATGCGGTAAATCAATATGGTCAGCCGGAAATGGCCGACAGCAATCTGGATTTTCTTTACACCGAAGTCTGGTCGCCTAACGAAGGATTTAAAGATCTTACAAATATCTTGAATGACAATGCTGCCTACAGTAACCACACCAAAAATACAGTTTTGGCTGCGTATATGAATTACAACAAAGCAAACAGTCCGGGAATTTTTAATACACCCGGTATTTTACTTACAGATGCTGTAATCTTTGCCTTTGGCGGTTCACATCTTGAATTGGGCGAACACATGCTGGCAAAAGAATATTTTCCGAATACCAATTTGTCCATGACAGATGAACTTAAAACAGCTTTGCTGGAATATTATGATTTTTTAACAGCCTATCAGAACCTGCTTCGCGACGGCGGTAGTTTTAATACGCCTGTCCTTAGTTCAGGAGACGGAAAAATGAATCTGGGAAGCTGGCCACCAACCATGGGCAAAGTGGTTGCTGTAGGAAAACAGGTAGGAGCACAACAGGTGGTTCATTTGTTAAATTTTACAAATGCCAACTCTTTGAACTGGCGGGATACAGAGGGGACGCAACGTGTTCCGGAGACTATAAAACAGGCTATGCTGAACCTTCAGGTCAGCGGTACGGTTACCAAAATTTGGTATGCCTCTCCGGATTACAACGGAGGCAGTGCCACAGCAATTGATTTTACACAAGTTGGTAGTTCCGTTAATTTTAAGGTACCCTTTCTTAAGTATTGGGGAATGATCGTGGTGGAATAGCCGTATTTTTCGGCAAGAAGCTCTGTTATCAAGAGCTGTTTTAAATAAGTTATACGCTTTAATTATGAAAAAATATTTTGTTATCATACTTCTTTTGGGTTTTCTGCATACCGAAAATACGGCTTCTCAAACAACCGGCGGTACCCGTCAAAAATTGGGAAACTGTGTTTCCTATACGGCCGTTTCGGGAAATAAACTGGTCTTCAATTGTTCCGGAGGTTCAAAAGTACTGTTGCAACTTTGCAGCGGTGAGGTACTCAAGGTTTGGGTTTCTCCTGATGGTAATTTTACACAAACCAATGCATCATTTGCCGTAATCAATGAAGATTTGGGATGGAGTGGTTCCATCAATATGACAGAAGAAACAGCCGCTTATGAACTCTTTACAGAATCCCTGCGGATTCGGGTGAATAAAGCACCTTTTCAACTGCAAATTTTTGACAAATACCAAAAATTACTCTTTAGTGATTATAACGACATGGGTTTTGTTAAAGAAAATAATCAGTTGTTGTCTTATAAAGTACTTCGCTCCGACGAGCAGTTTTTCGGTTTGGGCGAAAAAACGGGTCCGATAAACCGTCGCGGACGCAGTTATAAAATGTGGAATAGTGATAATCCCTGCTACAGTGTAAATGAAGATCCTTTGTATAAAAGTATTCCTTTTTTTATGAGCAGTTATAATTACGGAATCTTTTTTGACAATACCTACAAAACTGAGTTTAAATTCGGAAGTGAATCTAATGATTATTACTCTTTTGAAGCCCCGGGAGGCAAAATGCTTTATTATTTTATGTTTGGAAACAGTTACAAACAAATCATTAGCCATTATATAGGGCTAACCGGAAAACCGATTATGCCGCCCAAATGGGCCTTTGGGTTTTCACAATGCAGGGGATTATATACCCGGGAAGATCAGGCAAAAGAAGTGGCTTCTGAATTCAGAGCCAGACAGATTCCCTGCGATATAATTTACCAGGATATCGGATGGGTGGAAGGCTTACAGGATTTTGACTGGAAAAAGAATAATTACAAAAACCCGAAGCAGATGGTTAGCGAATTGAACGATAAGGGATTCAAAATGATTCTGTCGCAAGATCCGGTAATTTCACAGGCCAACACAAAACAATGGGAAGAGGCAGATAAATTAGGCTATTTTACCACGGATATACGCACCGGAAAATCCTATGACATGCCTTGGCCGTGGGGAGGAAACTGTGGGGTGGTTGATTTTACCAAACCGGAAGTAGCAGATTGGTGGGGAAATTACCAGCAGAAGCCTCTTAACGATGGTGTACGGGGGTTTTGGACAGATATGGGCGAACCGGCCTGGAGTAATGAAGAGACCACAGACCGTTTATTTATGAAGCATTATTTGGGAATGCATGATGAAATTCACAATGTTTATGGTTTTACCTGGGACAAAGTGGTGACAGAACAATTTTATAAACACAACCCCAATAAACGTGTTTTCCAGATGACAAGAGCTGCCTATGCCGGTTTACAGCGTTATACCTTTGGTTGGAGCGGAGATGCGGGGAACGGCAGGAATGTGCTGGAAGGCTGGAAACAAATGGCAAATCAGATCCCGGTGGGGCTTTCGGCCGGATTGGGACTTATTCCTTTCTGGTCCTGTGATATTTCAGGTTATTGTGGCGATATTAAAGACCATGATGCTATGGCAGAACTGTATGTGCGATGGATGCAGTTTGGCGTATTTAATCCCCTCAGCCGGGCACACCACGAAGGAGATAATGCCGTGGAACCCTGGGTTTTTGGTAAAGAAGCGGAAGACATTTCCAGAGAAGCTATTGAATTAAAATACAAGTTGTTTCCCTACACCTACACCTATGCAAAGGAAGCGTATGATACTGGATTACCTTTAATGAGAGCATTGTTCCTGGAATATCCCGATGATAGTGAAACCTACCGGTTAAACGGGCAGTTTTTGTTGGGAAAAGAATTGTTAGTGGCTCCGGTTGTCGAAAAAGGGGCGGTTACCAAAGAGGTTTATGTACCGGAAGGAGAGTGGATTGATTTTCATGATGGCAAAACAGTTTACAGCGGACCCAAATGGATAACCGTTGATGCACCCCTGAATCGAATTCCGGTTTTTGTTAAAAAAGGAGCTATACTGCCAATGATGCCAGTGATGCAATATATACATGAACAACCGGATTATCCTGTTATCCTTGAAATTTTTCCCGGAAAACTGAATAATGAATCTTCCTTCACGCTTTACGAAGATGATGGGGAAAGTCGCGACTATGAGCGGAATATTTTCAGTAAAACAACTTTTACAGGAAAAACAGCCAAGGAAGGTTATGCCTTAACCATCCACGCCAGAGAGGAGAATGGTTATAAGCCGGAACAACGAAATATAGTTGTTAAACTACATACCTCTGTTAAACCGAAAAATGTAACGGTTGACGGTAAAAAAGTAAAAAAGGTAAAAACAACCGCTTTACAATCGGTCAATACCGGTGAATTTAATAAATTTGCATGGAGTTGGGATGAAGCATCGGGTGTTGTTTCGGTCGTTCTGGCAGACACCGGTTTGTCTTCTAAAATCATTATTGAAAATTAAAAACCTATAAATAAATCAAATGAATAAAATAACCATCCTGGTCTGCCTTTGCCTGAGTATTTTTAGCAATGCACAACAACTTAAATCGCCTGACGGAAAGCTGGAAATGACTTTTACCCTAAAAGATAACGGTGTACCGACTTACCGGTTAAATTATAAAGGAAAAAACGTTGTCAAAACCAGTTCATTAGGCTTGGAATTAAAAAACGATAAAAAATCGCTGTTAACTGATTTTTCGGTAGCCGATGTAAAAAGCTCAACTTTTGATGAAACATGGAAACCGGTTTGGGGCGAAGTAAACCAGATCCGTAACCATTATAACGAAATGGCTGTTACCCTGAATCAGAAAGAAACCAACCGTTTATTGATTATCCGCTTTCGGCTTTTTGATGAAGGACTGGGGTTCCGCTATGAATTTCCACAGCAAAAGAATTTAGGTCATTTTGTCATCAAAGAGGAAAAGACACAATTTGCCATGGCCGGCGATCATACCGCATTCTGGATTCCGGGCGATTATGATACACAGGAATATGACTATTCAGAATCAAAATTATCTGAAATCAGAAAATTAATGGCTAATTCCATTACCAGTAATTTATCGCAGACCTCTTTTTCCCCCACAGGTGTACAAACTTCCCTGATGATGAAAACAGCCGATGGTTTATACATCAATTTGCATGAAGCGGCTTTGCTGAACTATGCCTGCATGCATTTGAATTTAGATGATAAAAACTTTGTCTTTGAATCATGGTTAACACCCGACGTCAGAGGCGATAAAGGATATTTGCAGGCACCTTCCGTTTCGCCATGGAGAACCATTATGGTGAGCGATGATGCCCGAACCATCCTGGCTTCCAAAATGACATATAACCTTAACGAACCTTGCAAGATTGAAGATACGTCATGGATAAAACCAACCAAATACATCGGGGTTTGGTGGGAAATGATTACCGGAAAAAGTTCCTGGGCTTATACCGATGATTTTCAGGCTGTTCAATTAGGTGTTACCGATTATACCCAAGCAAAACCCAACGGAAAACACGGAGCTACAACAGAAAATGTAAAAAAACATATCGATTTTGCGGCAGAACACGGATTTGACGGAGTATTGGTAGAAGGCTGGAATGAAGGCTGGGAGGACTGGTTCGGTAATTCCAAAGACTATGTTTTTGATTTTGTAACCCCATATCCGGATTTCGATTTGGTAGGCATCAGAGATTATGCCAAAAGCAAAGGGGTAAAAATGATCATGCACCATGAAACATCTTCGTCGGTACGTAATTATGAACGGCACATGGATAAAGCCTATCAGTTCATGAAAGACAATGGGTATGATGCCGTAAAAAGCGGTTATGTGGGCGATATTTTACCCAGAGGTGAAAATCATTACAGTCAATGGCTGGTAAACCATTACCAGTATGCCCTGGAAAAAGCAGCCGAATACAAGATTATGGTCAATGCCCATGAAGCAGTGCGACCAACCGGAGTGGCCAGAACCTATCCGAACCTGATCGGGAATGAATCTGCCCGCGGAACGGAATACCAGGCTTTTGGCGGGTCAAAGCCCAATCATGTAACGGTTTTACCGTTTACAAGATTAATCGGAGGACCGATGGATTATACACCCGGGATTTTTGAAATGGATATTCAGAAATTCAGTCCGGATAATAAATCGCATGTAAACAGCACCCTGGCAAATCAGTTGGCTTTGTATGTAACCATGTACAGTCCGTTACAGATGGCAGCTGATTTTCCGGAACATTACAACAGGTTTCCAGATGCCTTTCAGTTTATCAAAGATGTAGCGGTGGATTGGGATAATAGTATTTATAAGGAAGCTGAACCCGGCCGGTACATTACGGTGGCCCGTAAAGCAAAAGGAAAACCGGATTGGTTTGTGGGGAGTGTAGGCGGAAATCAACCCAGGACATCAACCTTAAAATTTGATTTTTTAGACAAGGGAAAAACATATATTGCCACCATTTATGCCGATGCAAGAGAAGCTCACTATAAAAATAATCCGCAGGCTCATACAATTCAAAAGGTATTGGTAACCCATCAATCAACACTTTCACAATTCGTGGCTGCCGGTGGCGGTTATGCCATCAGCATCAAAGAAGCCGGAAAAGATGCGGTAAAAGGAATAAAAAAATTATAAGAAAAATAATTTTTTCAACAAACAGTCAGGCAGTTACTTTTACCTGGCTGTTTTTTTATGGCTTTACATTATCACTCCTTATTAAAATTGCAAAATCAGTGGTTTTAACGGCGTTATAACAATGGTCTTTTAAACAAAGTTTTTTCGGACGTTTAAACAAAGTTATCTCAAAATACCTGTCTTACTTTTGTTTCATTAATCACAAGTAAAAATTTTTAAGATGAGACAAAACAATGATCGGGGAGCATTACAACATCCCATTGGTTCAGGCTTTAACGCAAAATCAACTACAGCAGAAGTAATCAAAGGCATTGACCTGACCGGAAAAATCGCCATTGTTACCGGAGGAAACACCGGTATTGGATTGGAAACAGTGAAAACCTTGTCAAAAGCCGGTGCAACCGTAATTGTTCCGGCAAGAGACATCGAAAAAGCCCGAAGAAATCTTATTGGAATTCCTAATGTGGAATTAGAAGCATTAGATTTATCAAAACCAGAATCGATTGATGCTTTTGCCGAAAAGTTTCTGACAGCTGAAAGGCCACTTCATCTGTTGATTAACAATGCCGGAATCATGTGGGTGCCGCTTCGCAGAGACAGCCGCGGATTCGAATCGCAATTAGCGGTTAACTACTTAGCTCATTTTCAGCTTACAGCAAGATTGTTCCCGGCCCTGAAAAAAGCAAAAGGAGCAAGAGTGGTGAATGTATCTTCCGGCGGACATCAGTTTTCCGATTTTAATTTTGAAGACCCGAATTTCCTGCACCGAGAGTATGAAACTTTACTCGGTTACGGACAATCCAAAACGGCAGTCAATCTTTTTTCTTCAGAATTAGACCATCGAGCAAAAGCACACAATATAAGGAGTTATGCATTATGTCCCGGTTCTGTCGGCGAAACCGAATTATCAAGAGAAGCACCGTTAGATTTATTTCAAAAACTAGGCTATGTTGATGCAGAAGGAAACTTATTGCCGGAAGTTAAAGCTTCGTTGAAAACCATTCCGCAAGGGGCGGCAACAACGGTTTGGTGTGCCACGAGTCCTTTGCTAACTAATTTGGGCGGAGTGTATTGTGAAAATGTTGAGGTAGCACTTTTAAGTTCGGATGAAACCAGTATTGGCGGAGTCAAAGCCTATTCCCTGGATGAACCTAAGGCAAAACGATTGTGGAAATTAAGTGAAGAAATGACCGGAATAACATTTGAACTGAGTTGATCTTTGTAACTTTGTGCGATGAGCAATATGGATTATCAGGTCAATTACATCAACCCCGAAATCAAACTGTCCTGTTACGAAGGAAAGTTGTTTAAGACGGAAGCAGCATTTGACGACCACTTGCTGGTTTGGCTGATCTCCGGTGAAACAAAAATCATTCAGGCTGATGAACGTTTTGAGTTTGGAGCAGGGAGTACTTTTCTGATTCCGAGAAACCAATTGGCAACCATTATCAATTATCCCAAAGACGGATTACCTCACAAAGCCGTTGCCATGCATTTATCGACAAAAAGACTCAGAGCATTTTACAGTGACAATCACATAAAATCAAAAGCGGTAACAGAAAAAATTATCCGTTTTGAGAAGCATCCTTTACTGGAAAGTTGCTTGGCTTCTTTGATTCCCTATTTTGAAATACAACACAATTTTCCGGAAAACATTGCCTCGTTAAAAATTACCGAAGCGATCAATATTCTCAGAGCCATTGACAGTAATATCGATTCTGTCCTGAATAATTTTGAAGAACCCGGTAAGATTGATTTGGCAACTTTTATGGAAAAGAATTTTATGTTCAATATGCCGTTGGAAAAATTCGGATACCTGACCGGTCGAAGCCTGACAACTTTTAAACGTGATTTTCAGAAAATATTCCATTCTACACCACAACGATGGCTGACCAAAAAAAGGTTGGAATTGGCTCATTATGAGCTTACCGGGAAGAATAAAAAACCGGTTGAGGTGTATTATGAAATCGGGTTTGAAAATTTGTCGCATTTTTCATATGCCTTTAAAAAACAATACGGCTATGCTCCAACAAAGTTAATCAGTCAGGAGGCCAATCAATAAGTAATAAAGATTCAAAAAAATAATTCGTTGAATTACTTAATTTTTAATGCCATAGCAATATCAGCCCTTGCATAGTCCGTTTCAGGAAGAGGAATTTCGGTAAAACCAAATTTAGAATAAAGCCGGATAGCCGCCACCAATTTCCGGTTGGAAAGCAGATACAGGTGATTAAACCCTTTCCTGACGGCATAATTAATCGCTTCTTCCATCAACATATTGGCAAAGCCTAAACCCTGAAAATTTTTGTCAACGGCCATTTTAGACAATTCCAGGTTATTGTGCTTATCCGGCTGCAAGGCAACTGTTCCCACAATGATATTTTCGTGAAGGCAAAAAAACAATTCACCGCCGGGTTGGAGGATTAACGCCTCAAGGTTATTAAAAACTTCTGTATCATGAGGTTCAACAGAAAAGTACTCGTTTAGCCAAGCTTCGTTCAATCGGATAAAATCCGGTTTATAATCAGGATGATAGGGAATTATGTGTGCCATATCTTTTTTGAATATGCTACAATTGGTTATCTCTTCGGGCCAGTTTAGAGGCGATAATACTCACAATAAAAATCTGTGATGCATGAAACAACATTAGCGGAAGCAGGATTATGCCGGTTGGCACGGAAGACGGAAAGAGGATTTTTGAAAAAACCGTTCCGTGCACCAATGATTTCTTGGTTCCGCAAAATTGAGCCGTAATCTGGTCTTCGGGGGTAAATTTAAGTAATTTTGATAAAAAACCTGTTAGGGAGTAAATAGTGTAAAAAAGAACAGTTGTGGTCAGACCGATAAAAAATAAATCGGACAAGCCCACTGAACTGAATACATTTTCTTCAAACGATTCGGCAAAGCTTTTGTAAATAATCAACAGAATAATTGTTTTGTCAAATATTGATAACTGTTTAGCGTAGCGATGAGCAAAGGCTGATCCGTATTTTTGCAGGGCAATTCCAACGATTACCGGAACAAGGATTTCGGTCATTAATTTCAGGTAGATGCTTCCCAGTTCAAATTCTACGGATGCATTTTTCAGAAACAAGCCCATCCAGAGAGGGGTAATGGCTATACCGATGAGTCCCGAAATACTGGCATTGAATATGGCAGCAGGAATATTGCCTTTTGCCATAGATACCATGACCACCGAAGAAGAAACGGTAGAGGGCAAGGCGGCCAGAAAGAGAAAAGACAACCATATAAGCTCACCGTGCTCAGTTTGAACAAACGGACGAAAGAGCAAAACGGCTAACGGAAAGAGGAGAAAGGTTGTTGATTGCACCAGTACATGGAGTTTCCAGTTTGTTAAACCGCTCCTGATTTTATCAGGACTCAACTTTAATCCGTAAAAAAAGAAAATCAAGGCGATACCGATGCTTCCGATTAAATCAAGCGGAACTATACTGTCTTTGCTTCCCCAATGAGGAAAGAAATAAGCAGTAATGATTATTCCGATGATAGCAAGGACAAAATTGTCAACGTTTAATTTCATTTTTTAGGTTGTGTTTTGCGGTAAGCCAAATAGAATCCCTGTAGGAGAACGGTCAAAGATAATAACATGCAACAATTAATCCACCCACAATCATAATAGCGAGTGGTTTTTTTGTCTCTCAAACCCCACTCCGGAAGATAATGCGGCAGGTAAAAGTCCAGGGCAATCATCAGAATAGACCTGATTCTGTTGTAAGCGACATGATAAAAAGGTACTTTTGTTAAATAAAAAATGCGGAATGAATCCGCATTTTTAAAAACTATCGTGAAAAATTACTGTTTTACAAACTGAACGTCAGCAACCAGTTTTACCTCTTCTCCAACCAAAACACCACCGGTTTCCAAAGCCGCATTCCAGGTTAAACCAAAATCTTTCCGGTTGATTTTGCCCGAAATCGAAAGCCCTATTTTGGTATTTCCCCACGGATCTTTCATCAAACCACTGTATTCCGCTTTCAGGGTAACATTTTTGGTTGTATTTTTTACGGTTAAATCACCCAGTATTTCAAATTCGTTATCATCCGTTTTTTTAATGCCGGTTGAAGTAAAGGAAAGTTTAGGGAAGTTATCCGCTTCAAAAAAATCGGCACTTTTCAAGTGATTATCCCTGTCGGTGTTGTTGGTGTCAACAGAAGAAACATCGGCCGAAAACTGAATGGAAGAGGTTTCGAACTGTTCGTCTTCGTTCTCAATAGTTGCTTTAAACTGATTGAACTTTCCGGACACGTTGGTGAACATCATGTGTTTTACTTTAAATTCGATTGCTGAGTGTGTAGGGTCAATTGCCCAAGCTGTTTTTGCCATTTTTTTAATTTAGTTTATAGTTATTTATAGTGACATTGGAACTTCCATAAGCAGAATTTCCGTATTTGTTTCATTTACTGTAATTTTCAGTGAATGTGTATTCCAGATGCCAAAACCGTCTCTGCTTTCCAATTGCTGACCTTCAATAATAGCCTGCCCATTGATGATAAAAGCATAGACTCCGTTTTCCGGTCTTTTTAATAGGTAGTTAACCGATTTTCCATGGTCAAAATTACCCAAATGGAACCAGGCCTGTTGATGAACCCAAACCCCTTCGTCGTGTTGACTGGGAGAGAGTATCTGTTGAAACCTGTTTTTTCGCTTTGTTTTATCTAACGTGATTTGATCATATCTTGGGATAACATTCCTTTTGTTCGGATACATCCAGATCTGAAGAAATTTTACTTCTTCGGTTTTACTTTTGTTGAATTCACTGTGTCTGATTCCGGTACCGGCACTCATCACCTGAATATCGCCGTTTTTAATAATGGCCGTGTTACCCATACTGTCTTTGTGTTCCAGATCACCCGACAAGGGTATGCTTATAATTTCCATATTGTCATGCGGGTGTGTACCAAATCCCATTCCGGCTGTTACATGGTCATCATTGAGTACACGCAGTACGCCAAAATGCATCCGTTCCGGATTATGGTAATTGGCAAAACTGAATGTGTGTCTGCTTTCCAGCCAGACGTGGTTGGCTAATCCTCTGGTATGCGATTTATGTAAAACGGAATTTTCCATTATCTTTGATTCCGTATTAGGGATATGGTTGAAGCCTAAAATTTCCAGTGGTTCAATTTCATCAATATCGTTTTGCATGATTTTGCCTAATGCTGATGAAGCGGCAAACATGCCTGTACCTAATAATCCTTTTTTTATAAAATCTTTTCTGTCCATAGCAACGGTTTTTCTTTTGTAAAGGTATTGGTTATAACAGTTTTCGTCACTTAACCTAGATTAAGAAAGAAACCTTTCCCTTCTGAAAAATACCGATAAAAAGGAGAGAAAGTTCCGGTTAGCTGTTGAGTAGTAGCAATTGTTCAGCAAACCCTACAAAGTCTAAATGAATCAGAGACTATTAGGGATTTCTGACAGGGTTTAATTAGGAAAATATCGAAAACAACCGACATACATGCTGTATCGGTTGTTTTTGACGTTTAGATAAATTATTTTTTCAGTGCTTTTACCATAGCTTCGCCCACTCCTTTGGCAGATTGCGGATTTTGTCCGGTAATGAGTCTTTGGTCACTGGTAACGTGTGGCTGCCAAGGTGTCGATTTTTCAAAAATACCACCGCGTTCTTTCAGTTTGTCTTCTAATAGAAAAGGAACAACTTGGGTCAGTTTGACAATTTCTTCCTCTTCATTAGTAAAACCGTTTACTTTTTTGCCGTTTACTAAATAACGGCCATCACTAAGCTCAATATTCACCAAACCTGCCGGACCGTGGCAAACGGCAGCAACAATACCGTTTTGCTCATAAATGGTTGCGGCTAATTTTGCAATGGCAGAATCATCCGGTAAATCCCACATTGCACCGTGACCACCGGCAAAATAAATAGCCGTATATTCCGCCGGATTTACCTCGGAAGGTTTCATACTGTTACTTATTTTCTTGTGGTAAACAGAGTCTGCCCAAAACTTTTTGTTGACAGGATCTTTTAAGTCAAATCCATCTACCGGAGGTTCACCGCCTTTTGGACTTACAAAATCAATTTCATATCCGGCTTCGGTTAAAACTTCCCACGGATGGGATACTTCCCCGAGATAATAACCGGTTTTTTCGCCTGTATTACCTTTGGTATCATGGCTGGTTACTACAAAAAGGATTTTCTTTTGAGATTCTGTTGGTGTTTTTTGTTCCATAGTTTCTATTGCTTTTGAATTTGAATTGCCGCAACTGATTGCCAGAATAGAAGCAAAAAGTGCAATCATTATTTTTAATGTCTTCATAGTCTTATATTTTTTGAGTTACATAAATTAATGGTGTTTCCTGGAGTTTTTCTTTGGCCAAACTTCTAAATGCTTTGATATAGGGTTGTTCGTTGTGTAGCGTCAAGCCTTCCTGATTTTTCCAGATTTCATGGAAAGTAAAAATGTTTTGGTCGTCCAAACTTTGGTGTAAATCATATTGAATGCAAGCGGTTTCTTTTCGACTATGAACGACCATATTTTGTAAAACTGATTTAACTTCGGGTAAAAACTCAGGTTTACTTTTTAGAATAGCGGTCAAATATGTTTTCATACTAATTGATTTTGAGTGATGGATTCCAAATGGTCGAGGTATTCTTGGTGATAATTTGCAATACGTTCAGCCGTGGCATTTTTTTCCAAATCATGAAAGTGAAATCCTTGAATTTTTGACATTCCCGCAAAAGCATTCATCTTATGAAAACCAAACAACACACCATCATCTACGGAAGTTTGATTAAAAAATTCACCCGGTAACGTAAAAGCAGTATCCGGAGCATTCCAGCTGGTGTTGACCATATAGTGTTTACCATGCATGAGTCCGCCGGTACCATAATTGATCGCCGGATTTTTACCAGAACGACCATCGCTGCTGTAAATCCCGTTTTGATGTCCGGCGGTGAAAACTTCGTCGATATATTTTTTCAATCGGTTTGGTACCTGAAACCACCAGATGGGCGTATTGTAAATGATTAAATCAGCCCATTTAAAGTTTTCTACTTCTTCCATCGGAACAAAATCATCGTTAATGTCAGTTACTCTTACTTCAAAATCATTTTTGTTAAAAAAATCAACTGTCCAATGGGTTAATGTTTTATTGAATGCACCACCAGAATGTGCAAAATGTTGTCCGCCGTTTAGGATAAAAATACGTTTCATTGTTTTATCGTTTAAATTACAGGACAAAATTATGAGGTAATATTATATTATAAAAATAATATAATTTATACATTTGTATTATAAAAATAATAGTAATGGTCAATTTAGAGTGGTATCGCACCTTTAAAGCAATCTATAAAACAGGCACCTTAACCGGAGCAGCTGATGCTTTATTCATTTCGCAACCCGGTGTGAGTTTGCATTTGAATTCGTTAGAAGCCTATGTAGGCTATAAGTTATTTGACCGTACCAGCCGAAAAATGATTCCGACCGAGCGTGCCAAGGTATTGTTTAACGCCATCAATGAACCCTTAACAAAGCTGGAAGCGGTTGAAAAAACGTTTCAGAAAAGTACCGAAAAGCACAAGCCAACGATAAGTATCGGGATGTGTTTTGAAACCTTTCAAACCACTTTGGAACCATTTGTTTCAAGTCTGGACTTTAATCTGATTATCAGTTTTGGGGAGTATCCGGAAATGTTGGACCAATTGGAGAAAGGAATTTTGGATTTAATTATTACACCCAAAAAAGGAACTTCCTTATCGATTGAGCACGAACCTTTTTCAAGCGAAAAAATCATCTTGGTTGGCGGAAAAGAGGTTGATGTTACTGAATTCAAAAAATATTTAAAAGAGAAAGATATGTCAGCTGTAGAAGATTGGTTAAAAGAACAAAAATGGTACGGAACAACCGGAGACATGGAACATTTGTTTCAGTTCTGGGGATTGAATTTCGATAAAAAACCCGATTTCCGACCAAATTATATTGTGCCAAATCTAAATTCCATCGTGCGTTGTCTTTTTGGGGGTACCGGATTAGCGGTCATTCCTGATTTTTTGTGCCGGAAAGAAATCGATAATCATCAAATTCAATTGATTTGGGAAGGAGAAAAGAAGCTGATAAATACCTTGTATTTTGGTACCAGAAAGAAGACAATGCATCAGAACGAAATTAACCAGATAAAAGATTTATTCCGAAAAGTGATGGGTAAGGAGCAGTGAAATTTATTTCAGGACTCTCCACCATTCCATAAAAACCTGTTGTTCATCATCCAACAGCACTTTTTCACCAATCAGAGGGGTAACCAACGGAATCTGCTGTGTTTGATTGAACTCAGAAATCTTGTTCAAAGGTTCATTCCACGGATGCATAGCCAGGGTAAATTTGGAAGAATGCACCGGCATGACCCTTTTTGTATTTAGTTCTGCTGCAACTTTCAGAAATTGTTCCGGTAACAGATGAATGGCTTCCCAGGCAACATTGTATTGTCCGTTTTCCAGCAAAGCCAGATCAAATGGCCCGTGTTTTTTACCGATTTCTGCAAAGTGTGTATCATAACCGCTGTCTCCGCCTAAAAAAAGTTTGCGTTTTGGTGTTTCCAAAATAAAAGACAGCCAAAGTGTATTGTTTCGGATAAAACCTCTGCCCGAAAAATGACGTGCCGGTGTGGTATGGATTTTTATACCACCGGCCAGGGCTTCGGTTTCATTCCAGTCCTTTTCAATAATTTTGGAAGTGTCATATCCCCAATATTCCAGATGAGAGCCTACACCAAGTCCGGTAATGACCTTTTTTACTTTGTCTTTCAGTTCCAAAATGGTTTTATAATCCAAATGATCGTAGTGGTCGTGCGTAATCAGCAAATAATCAATACCGGGCAGATCGGTAACCTGATAGCCATTGCTGCCGTTGTAGGATTTCATACTTCCGGGAATAGGGGAAGCATTACCGCTGAAAACAGGATCAATCAAAAATGTTTTGCCTTCTGCCTGAATAAAGTAGGAGGAATGGCCGAACCAAACCAATATATTTTCATCCGGTTTTAAGGCTTTTAAATTGGTTTTAACAGACGGAATCTCGTTTTCCGGCTTCCGGTTAGGGTGTTTCCCGAAGAGTTGTTTATACAGTAGTCCGGTCATCGAATAGCCTTCCGTTAACGTAGGTGTGAAATTAAAATTTTGAAATTTACCGTCTTTGAATTGCGGTGATTTAGCTATTTTTTCCAGCCGTTCACCGGATGGAGCTTTGCCAAACTGCGGTTGGTTGACAAAATAGAAGAGGCTAATAGTGAGCATAGCCAGGATGCTAACGAGTATGATGGTCATTCGTTTTACTGTTTTTTTAAGTTTCATTCGTTTAATTCAGGGAATTTTTAAACTCCAAAGGCGTTACGTTGGTTTTCTTTTTAAAGAGTTTGCTGAACGACTGCGGGTATTCAAATCCCAGCAGATAGGCAATTTCTGCTACCGAAAGACGGGTTGTCATCAGGTATTCTTTGGCTTTTTCAATGAGTTTGGTATGAATGAGCTGTTGTGCATTCTGACCGGTTAAGTTACGCAGCAAATCACTTAAATAATGGCTGGAAACGTTTACCTGAGCCGCTAAAAATTCTACAGTAGGTAATCCGCTCTTTAACGTTTCTTCCTGATTGAAATAATGGTCTAAAATTTGTTCGGTTTTTACTAAAATGTCATTGCTAACGGCTTTGCGGGTGATGAATTGTCTCTTGTAAAAGCGATTACTGTAGTTGAGTAACACTTCCATGTAGGAAACAATGACGTCTTGACTGATTTCGTCTATAGTGGTATGCAATTCATTGTTGATGCTGTCTAATAATCCGGTGATGGTATTTTTTTCGGTTTCTGAAAGATGCAGTGCTTCATTGGTGTCATAGGCAAAAAATCCATACTGCTTGATGTTTTTTCCCAGCGGATAATTCCGGATAAAATCCGGATGAAAAAATAATGTAAAACCACAATATTTGACTTCCACATTATCTACAAACAGGAGCTGATTGGGAGCGGTAAACATCATTCCGCCTTCATTAAAGTCATAATATCCCTGACCGTAACCCATTTTTCCGTGGGTAGCGTATTTATAAGAGATTTTGTAGAAATCAAAAATAAAAGCATTGTTCAGCAATTCAGAATTAACCGTTGTCATTTTAGCATTATCCACAATACTGATCAAAGGATGCAACGGTTTAGGCAGATGCATTAAATCGTGCAGTTGTGACAGTGATGAAATTCTTAACGGACTGTTTGTTTTCTTTTCCATGCTTTAAAGGTATGAAATTTTAAAAAAAATATATCCGGTGGCAGAAATTGTCTTCATAAAAAGCGGTATTAATTTGTTGAAGACAAAATTCCGGAATTGTGTTTTTTAAAAAGTGTTCATTTTGATTTATTGTGTGTTCAAAACGGATAATGTACCCGTTTAAACTTTTTGATTAAAACCAAAATCCGTGACGGCAAAGGTCTATTTAGTAGCCGATTGAACAAGTTAAAATCAGTTTAAGGATAACAGAAAAAATAAGCTTGTTTCATACGGCATTTAAAAGAAACCACAAACGCAAATCCAACACATGTTTTTTTACGTATATACTTTTACAAACAAAGAAATTTGTGATGAAAATGAGGAAATTAATCATTTTATATTTTTTATAATTTAATGATTAATAGTAAAATATAACTATTTACCTGAATTTTTTGTTTATAATATACAAGGCAATAGAATTAAATGTTGTATGTAAATTGAACGGATTGTAAAACAAGACAGAAACACAGAACAACAGATGCATGCAGTTCAACATTTGGGTTTATGCGACAGGTGTTTTGAAGTGCTTTTTAAAATCTGTAAAAAACAATGTTTCTGAACGGTAAGTTTAATATTTAATATGCAGATGGATTAAAGATAGTTTTTTGTGTTTGTTTTATTGGTCCTGAAAGCTCCGGCTCCATGTGAGCAGGAGCTTTCTTTATCTTGGCCAGTAAGTTTTATAGGTGCCGTTTTTGTAGAATACCAGTATTTTTTCAACTTCTTCCTGATTTTGATTTTGCAGGATGTTCTTTTCGGGTTTATTCGGTTCGGGTTTGGTGGTTTCGTCGTTTTTTTTCAATGGAGTTTCTTCAATGGCAGAGTGGTTACCGGCCGTATCTGATTTCGGAAAAGTACCCTGGTCAAACAAAAACCAATACAAATCTACTTCCGGAAAAGTTTCGGTAATTTTAATCACAAATTCCAGACTGGGTTTATTTCTGCCGGAGAGTAGGTGAGAGAGACTGGATCTTTGTACCCCGATTTTATCGGCAAAAGCTGATGCACTGAGTTGAAAATAAACTAATATTTTTTCCAGTTTCTGAACAAAATCCGGTGTGCTTTGCATGGTTGGTAGTGGTTGTAAATTGAGTGTTACAAATGTAACTAATTTTGATTGAAACGTGGGTGTTACAATTGTAATTTAACGTTCAGATGAAATTTTTATGTGAATTAATTATTTAATAAAATTAATTTATATAATTGGTAATAAATAAATTAATTTTAAAATAATAAAATTGTTTATCAAAGTGTACTTGTGTGTTTACAAAGGTAAATTTTAAAAGCAAATGATGTTGTTTACAAATGTTACGACAAAGATGTTTACCTTTGTATAACTAAATTTTACCCCACATGAACTACCTTGCTGTCTTCGAAAAAAATAAAGAAACCGATCTTTTCGGGCGGTTCATTACGCTCAAAAATATTGAACCGATATTAGGGAAACATTTTGCTAAAAATGAAGTTCAGGTAATCGGATATTCGGTATTGGAAAAACCGGTTTACAGTTATCGGGTGGGAAACGGGAATTTTAAAATATTACTTTGGTCGCAGATGCATGGAAATGAAAGTACCACGACAAAAGCACTTTTTGATCTGTTTAATTTTTTAGATTCTGATGTGGATGAGGTGAGCCAATGGAAAGAAAAATTTAGTTTCTGTTTTATTCCGATGCTAAATCCGGACGGAGCAGAAGTATATACCCGGGAAAATGCAAACCAGGTTGACTTAAATCGTGATTTCATGAACTTGTCTCAACCGGAAAGTCAGTTATTAATGCATGTTTTTAATGCGTTTCAACCTGATTTTTGTTTTAATCTTCACGATCAGCGAACCATTTTTGGGGTAGGCGATACGGGTAAGCCGGCTACCGTGTCTTTTTTGGCACCATCTTACAATGAAGAAAGGGAAGTTAATGTTGTTCGTCAAAAGGCGATTAATCTCATTGCGAATATAAATAACAGACTCCGGGAGTTTATACCGGGTCAGATTGGTCGTTTTGATGATGGTTTCAATAGAAATTGTGCAGGAGATACTTTTCAGCAATTAGGAGTACCTACCGTTTTGTTTGAGGCCGGCCACTTTCAAAATGATTATGAGCGAGAAGAAACCCGAAAACTCATCTTTATTAGTTTATTGTCCGGATTTCAAACACTTTACGAAAACGATATAGTTGATAACAAAATTGAGGATTATTTGAAAATTCCTCAAAATAACCCTTGTTTTTTCGATATTGTTTATAGAAATGTCAAAATAAATTATGATAATTCGAAATTAATAACGAATTTTGCAGTGCAATTTAAAGAGGAAATTGTCGGAAATCAACTTGTTTTCAATGCTTACATCTCAAGTATTGGCGATTTGGAAGGTTTTTACGGTCATATAGAATATGATGCACAGGAAGCTTTGTTCGAGGACGACGAAGGCAATTTTCCTAAAATCAATGAAAAAGCTGATTTTGTGTTAAGAAAAAGCAATATATTTGTTAATGGTTTGCTAAAAAAATAATGAATTCGTTTTTTTATTAAATAAATTGTACTTCTTTTGTAGCGTAAATAAACAAAATAATAAATTATACAAAAACCATGAGTAAGTTTCGTTTAGATGAAGTAGATCACCAGATTCTTGATATGTTAATCGATAACACAAGAGTTCCTTTTACGGATATCGCAAAAAAACTATTAATTTCTGCCGGTACCGTTCACGTAAGAGTTAAAAAAATGGAAGATGCCGGAATCATCATGGGGTCATCTTTAACGTTGGATTATGAAAAACTAGGGTATTCGTTTATTGCCTATGTGGGTGTATTTTTGAATAATACTTCACAAACCAAATTTGTTTTGGAACGAATTAACGAGATTCCCTTTGTGACTGTGGCTCACGTAACAACCGGTAAATTCAATATTTTCTGTAAAATCCGAGCCAAAGATACCAAGCATGCCAAAGATGTAATCTTCATGATTGACGATATCGAAGGGGTTTACCGTACCGAAACAATGATTTCGTTAGAGGAAAGCATCAATGACAAAAAGCGTTTGATGCACACGATTTTCAAAAATATGTAAGATTTGAAATCATCAGCTATACCAAACCCTCTCGTTTTTGAGAGGGTTTTTTTATGAGAAAATCCAAGCTTCTTTTTTTAAAATAATTCACTAATTTAGTGAGCAAATAAATACCCATGTACACACTCCCCAAAATTGAACGGTTTCACCAGCATGTGATTTCTAAATACCAGATTTACAACAGTGTTTTTATTACACTCCCGTTTGATGCCATTGATAACACCGGTGTGCTTTTACCGCTTTTTACCGAGGTTTGCGAAAACGGATTCAAGAACCAACAAAATCCGGAAGAGATTGTTAATTTCTTTGCTTCCAAATATTTAGAAAATCCGACGGAGGAACAGAAAATTGAATTGATGTTTCGCTTTATTCAATATGTCGAACGCCAGGTTGTTTTGTTTGATGCGATTGAAGATGCGGCTTTTCCGGTGGTTAACAACATGGAGGGACGTGGTTCGCTTCGTGATATGAAAGAAAAAGCCGATCAGCGTTCTAAACGGAAGGAACTGAAAGACTTTCTGGAAAAGTTTCAGGTACGAACGGTGTTAACCGCTCATCCCACCCAATTTTACCCTGGAGCAGTACTGGGAATTATCACCGATTTAACAGAGGCTGTCCGGGTGAACAATCTGGTTCAGATAAAGGAACTGCTGGCTCAATTGGGAAAAACACCATTTATTAAAAAAGAAAAACCGACACCGTTTGATGAAGCGGTCAGTTTGATCTGGTACCTGGAGAATGTCTTTTATCCGACAGCGGGCGAAATGATTCAATACCTGCAAAAAAATATTTTTGACGGCGAAACAATACAAAATTCCATTTTTAACTTAGGGTTCTGGCCCGGTGGCGATCGGGACGGCAATCCGTTTGTAACAACAGAAATTACGCTTAAAGTGGCGGAACGACTGAGAACCTCGATCTTAAAATCATATTACACAGATATTCGCAAACTGAAACGAAAACTCACTTTTAAAGGTGTTGATACCCTTATTGCCGATGTTGAAAGTAAGTTATACCGTTCTGTTTTTTATTCAAGAGGCGAAATTTACATCACACATGATGAATTCAAATCAGTTTTGCTCACGGTCAAAGACATCATTAAAACGGAACACCAATCCCTATACCTGGATGAAATTGATTTACTGTTAAACAAACTCAACTTGTTCGGCTTCCATTTTGCTACCCTGGATATTCGTCAGAACAGCAGAATTCACAAGCAGGTTTTTCAGGATATTGTAGCAAAAGAAGCGGCGTTGTTTCCGGCGGATTATCAAAAATTAAGCGAGCGTGAAAAGATAGACATTTTGGCAAAAGTCAACAGCTCCCTAACTGAAGCTGATTTTGAGAGTGAAATGACTAAATCAACTGTGAGTTCCATTCATGCGATGAAAACCATTCAGGAAAAAAATGGCGAACTAGGTTGTAACCGTTACATCATCAGTAACAATGAAAGTGCATTGAATGTGATGGAAACATTTGCGATGTTCAGTTTGTGTGGCTGGAAAAACCCTTCGGTGGATATTATTCCGCTTTTTGAATCAGTAGATGATTTGCAGGCAGCTGATAAGATCATGGAGCAGTTATATACCAATCCGACCTATAAAGAACACCTTGAAAGCAGAAATAACATTCAAACGGTTATGCTGGGTTTTTCAGACGGTACGAAAGACGGCGGTTATTTAATGGCCAATTGGAGTATTTATAAAGCGAAACAGACACTGACGGCTGTTTCACGAAAATATGGTGTAAAAGTGCTCTTTTTTGACGGAAGAGGAGGGCCGCCGGCCAGAGGAGGAGGTAAAACACATAAATTTTACGCTTCGATGGGACCTGCGATCGAAAATAGGCAGATCCAGGTAACGGTGCAGGGGCAAACCATCAGTTCTAATTTCGGTACGTTGGATTCCTGCCGGTATAATTTAGAGAATCTACTGAGTGCCGGAGCAACCAACCAGCTTTTCAGTAAAGAAGAAAACGTATTGTCGGAAGCCGATAATCAGATTTTTGATGAATTGTCCAGGTTGAGCTATGATAAGTATCTGAAGTTTAAACAACACCCTAAGTTCATTCCTTATCTGGAAAAAATGAGTACGTTGAATTACTACGCCAAAACCAACATCGGGAGCCGTCCGTCTAAGCGGAACAAAAGTGATCAGCTGGATTTCAATGACTTGAGAGCCATTCCGTTTGTGGGTTCCTGGAGCCAACTCAAACAAAATGTACCCGGATTTTTTGGAGTAGGAACCGCTTTAAAGCAATTTGAAGAAACCAATCAATGGGAAAAAGTAACGCAATTGTATCAAAACTCATTGTTCTTTAAAACATTAATTGAAAACAGTATGATGTCGCTTTCCAAATCATTTTTCCCCTTAACGGCTTATATGCAAAAGGATGAGGAGTTTGGCGGGTTCTGGCAGATTATTTATGATGAATATGTGGAAACCAAGCGATTGTTGCTTAAACTTTCCGGTTTTACAACATTGATGGAAAATTATCCGGACGGAAAAGCATCAATTGAAATCCGGGAGCAAATTGTATTGCCTTTACTGACAATTCAGCAATATGCCCTGCTTAAAATCAGTGCGTTGAAGAAGCAGAAAAACCCGGATGAAACACAAATTGCCGTCTATGAAAAAATGGTTACCCGTTCGTTATTCGGCAATATCAATGCCAGCAGAAATTCGGCCTAAAAACGATTAATTTTTTTAAATAAAATGAACTCATCTGCCTTACAAAACACCGAATATGCACCTTATTACTTGCCCTATATCAAAGCACTGGGGCATGTGGACTTATGGGAAGAATTAGAAAGTTCAATGGTTGTTTTTGAAGAATTTATGACTCAAATTCCGGTAGAAAAACAGGAATTTCGTTATGCCGAAGGAAAATGGACCGTCAAAGACATTGTTCAGCATTTGATTGATGCCGAACGTATTTTTGCTTATCGCTCTTTGCGGTTTGCCCGAAAAGATGAAACCCCGCTTCCGGTGTTTGATGAAAATGCCTATGTGAATGCCACCAATGCAAATAAAAGAACCCTTACGGATTTACTGGACGAATACAAAGCAGTACGGTTGTCAACGCTTCATTTGTTTAAGTCGTTTACTGATGAAGAACTGATGCAAACCGGAATTGCTTTAAATAATTCTTTCACCGTGCGGGCTATTGGCTTTATTGCTTTGGGGCATCAAAAGCACCACCAACGCATTATTGCAGAAAGGTATTTGTAAAAAAGAGGAGTTTTTATTTTTTCTTACCGTTGTTAAACTTTACTTTCTCTATGATTTCAGGTTTTGCAACCGGTTTTTTCTTAAATCCCGGTTTTCCGGTTGATTTTTGAGTCGGTTTTTGTACAGTTTTTTTATCGCCAAATGGTTTGCTTTTTGATTTTTCTGTGGCAGGAGTAGTTGGTTTGTGACTTTTAATCACTTCCAACGGATTTTTAGGGTTTTCCTTTGTACCTCTTAAATGAATCACCAATCCGTTCAAAAAATTACGCAAAACCTGGTCTCCACATTCCATGTAATTGGGATGATCAGCGTTTCTGAAAAAAGCTCCTAATTCCGCTTTTGAAATACGAAAATCAACCAATTGCATAATTTCTACAATCTGATCATCGCGGAGTTGCAAAGCTACGCGGAGTTTTTTGAAGATATCGTTGTTGTTCATTTTTTTTGCGTTACGGAGTTTTTTAATTTATTCGGTAAAGATAAGAAGTTAAATGCATCAAATGAATTTTTATTTTCCGTTAACCGATAACCGACAACCGATAACCGATAACCGACAACTATTCTAAAATCCACCGAACCGCTTCCCCAAAATTTTCCCGCCATAGTTTTTCATTGTGTTTTCCGCCTTTGACGATTACCTGTTTCAGATTTGCCTTTCTAATGATTCGTTTTTCAATCAAAGCGGTCATTTTTGTCAAGTCGGTTACCATATCTTCGCTTTCACTGTCTCCGCAAAGGAAATAAAGTTTTGCTTTTATTTTTTCTGTTTTTTCTGTCAGTTTGTAAATGTCATCCGTGTACCAAAAAGAAGGGGAGAAGACTCCGGCCTTTCCGAAAATTTCAGGATATTTCAAAACCGCATAATACGAAACCAGTCCGCCCAGTGAACTCCCGAAAATAGTAGTGTGTTCGGCATTTGTCTGGGTACGGTAGGTTTTGTCCACATATGGTTTTAGGGTGTTTACAATAAAATCTAAATAGGCATCGGCATTACCGCCTCCGTGTTTGTCCTGTTTATAGGGTGTCAGTTCCTCCAGGCGTTTTTCGTTTCCGTGTTCGATACCAATAACCATCACATTCAGCTTCAGGCTGTCTAAGGTTTCATCGATGTTCCATTCGCCGGCGTAGGAAGTTGCCGCATCAAACAGGTTCTGGGCATCGTGCATATAAATTACCGGATAACTTCGGGTTTGTTTGGCATAAACTTTTGGCAAATATACCCATATTTTCTTACTGGTTTTCAGTTGAGGAGCTTCTATCTCAAAAGTTGAATAGCGTTTTTGACTCCAAACGTTCTGACTAACGAAAACAAGTATACCGAAAAGAATAAGTAATGAGAAAATTAACTTCATTTTTTGATAAATTAAACGGAAAAACTAAATTAGCCAAAAATATGGTTCCATGATCACATACAAAGAAAAATTAAGTCTATTGGGCGATATGATTGAGTTGTCTAAAATAGACGGTAAATTGCATGAACGTGAATATGAGTTTATCAAGATGGTCGCAGGAGAATTAAACGTTCGCGAAGCCGATTTTGAAGAATTGTTTTTTCTGCCTAATGAATTGCTGGTTTTTAGATCAGAATTCAAACGCATTGAGCATTTTTATCGCCTCGCATTACTTTCGCATTGCGATAATCATCACCACGAACGGGAACATGAATTCATGTACCAGTTGGGACTAAAATTAGGTCTGAATCCTTTTGCCGTTAAACGTGTACTGCACGAAATGGATAAATCCCCGACCCGGATGATTGAACCTGATTTGTTGTTGGGTATTTTTAAGGAGCAACATAATTAAAACAAGTCTGTTGCCGGGCAGTGGTTTTTCTTTATATACCGAATTCCGAATATAAATATGGCTACCGAAACCATATTTAGTGACCGACAGCCTGTTCCTGATCTTCTTTGTATTCCAAAATGTCACCTGGCTGGCAATCTAATGCGTGACAGATTGCTTCAAGGGTAGAAAACCGGATAGCTTTTGCTTTACCTGTTTTGAGTATTGAAAGATTGGATAAGGTCAGATCAACTTTTTCAGACAGTTCATTGAGAGACATCTTTCTCTTGGCCATCATGACGTCTAAGTTTACGATAATTGGCATGGTTTAAACAGTTAGGTCGTTTTCGTTCTGTATTTCTACTCCTCTGGAAAAAATTGCGGCGATAACATAGACTACAGCTGCCATTAAAACATAAGCCTGACTGTCTTCCCAAAACGGGTTAAGGCTGTCAATTCTGAATTGATGCTGTAAACTTCCCGCTGTTTTCCGGGCGAAATAACTGATTAGTCCGATGGAAAGAATCATATAGCTTATCCGGGTAATCTGGTTTGAAACATAATTGTTGAACGGCTTTGATAAATCAAGTTTACTGACCAGCAGAATAAGCATATAGAAAAGTGAAGCTTTTAAAAGTGAAATCATCAGGATAAAGGCATATATCCCGAAAAAAGCCCATTTATTCAGATTATACAATTCTGTTAAATCCAATTTTTGATACAGGTTTGGAATAAATTCCGGTTTATACAGGCTGAAAATAAAATTGACAATTAATCCACCCGCCTCAATACTCAAGCCTACAAAGATGATCCAGGCCATGATATACAGGCCTTTAAATACGAAGTTGCTTCTTTTTAACATAATTAAGAGAATTAAATTAGGATGTGAATATAATAAATATTTATTGAAAAACAATAAAAAAATATTAAATATTACTAAAAATACATTTTCGCTTTTTCAGATTTTTTGATGATTTGTATTGATTGATTTGTCTTTAATGATAGCTGGAAGGCTATCATTTTTACCGTCTGATATATTAGGCGGTTATATCCGTTCACATGTTTCAACGGTCAGTTCAGATTTTACCGCTCCGGTATGCTTGATTGTATGAGGCTCAAACAGCATAAGCAGCACTTCTTCTTCAGCAACCGGTTTGTGTTCAACACCTTTAGGAACGATAATCATTTCACCTTCGTTTATTTCAACGTTTTTGTCTGCAAATTCAATTTTCAGTTTTCCTTTGATCACAAAAAACAATTCGTCTTCCTCTTGATGATTATGCCAGACGAATTCGCCTTTTACTTTGGCTAATTTAATGACCTGACCGTTCAGTTCGCCAATAATTTTCGGATTCCAATGCTCATTAAAAAGACTGAATTTTTGGTTTAAATTGATGACTTGCATGAGGTGAATTTTTAGGTTTGTTTTTAAGTAGTGTTTTGGCTACTTTACCAAATATAGGAAAATTGTTTACATAATGTTACGTTCCATCTTTAAAAGCTGAGGATAGATTTTAAAAATGCGTTTTTTTAAATATCAATAAAAATTATACTCTTTCAAATTTAATTTTTAAGCGGATTTATATAAATTTTGAGTTTATCTTGATTGTAATTATAAGACCAACATTACACCAGAAATTTGTATGAAAGAAAAAGTAATTAATTTATTCGATTGATTTCTTGTACATTGTAAATAGCATCTATAGCTTCAAAAATTTCATTTTGATTTTGTTCATCATTCCAGCCTTTTAAAGACAGTTCTTTTCTAACGTCATCTTCTTTTTTATTTTTAATCAAATGATAAAAGGCAAAATCTATCACCTCAATCGGCACTCTTCTCAATTGATAGGAAGTTATTATAGAAAATAGTTTAAGCATGGCAACGTAATACGTTATCACAAATTGTAAAATCCAACTTATTATAAATCCGATCCAACCAGTATTTAAATTTTTTATTGTTAATCCATATTTCAGTCTGAGTTTGATAAATTCTAAGAATCCAATCCTATCGTAATTATTTTCTCGTAAGATTATTTCATATTGTAAATATTGATTTAAAACATAAGTTAAAATTATTACGCCAATTAATAAATACTTGAGTTTTTCAAATTGAGTAAAGTTTGAAAACGCAATAATATATTTCATCGAAAATGCAATTGCTATTCCTACTCCAAATTCAAATAAAAAAAAGATATAGATTCCATGAACAGATAATTCAGCAAGTATGAACCCCAATAATACGGAAAGGATGATTCCTCCTACAATTGCAATTGTAAAATTAGGAGTTTTACTTTTCAAAGGTTTTGGAAGATTCTCAGGAATTATATAATCATCCCAGTTATTTTTTTTATCCTCTTCAATTTCTAATTCTTCAAGTGATTTTTTGTCAAAACTTGTTTCTGTTTCTTTAAAAGCATGTATAAACAGTTTAACTCTTTTTGAATTTCTTCCATTGTCCCAAAACTCTCCGTTAAGTGATTCGCTTTTAACAGAAATTTTACCGTGGTTAAAAGCAATTGATATACCTTCAGTCCATTTTTCTAAACCAAAACCTGATTCTTTTCTTTTGACTTCAACATTTTTTTCATCGTTATAAACTAAATCCCAACCTAATTTTTCGATTGTTTTTTCTGTAATTGGAATAAAAGCTTTTACACTAACATTGGTTCTGAATTCTTCTTCAAATTTTGGAGTCCAACCAAAACGGTGCTTTTTTTGAATAGTTTTCTCGTAGGTTTTTAAACTTTTTTCCATTTCAATTTTTTGTTGATTTATGATGTTGTATTAACATTGATAATATAGTGCGAAAATATTAAATTTATAATGGGCATAAGCCTTATTGAATATAATAATCGTTTACTGAAATAGTAAAACTCGTCTAATAAGATAAGCTGTTTTTGATTTTATACATGATTTTAGTCTGTGCTGTTACGATAAACATCTTCTGAAAAAATGTCTGTTAAATTATTGTTAATCAGTGTTTAAAGCTGAAATTTTGACGGTTTTTGGATTGATAAAATGTCAAATTGACTTAAAAAACCGATTGGTATAAACTTTGTCTTTAAACAGTCAAAAGAAAATGTTTAACCTATAAAAAAATAAAATTATGACACTGGTAAAAACAAACAACCGATTTCCTTTTCCTGCCGTTTTTGACGAATTTTTTAAACCGGACTGGATGGGTGGCATGGAACGTATGAATAACACCGTTCCTGCTGTAAATATCAAAGAAACCGAAACCACTTTTGTGGTAGAACTGGCGGCTCCCGGTAAACGCAAAGAAGATTTTAATATTGAATTAGATGACAATGTGCTGACCATTTCTTCTGAATCAAAACACGAGAAAGAAGAAAAAGATAATGACGGAAAATATACCCGCAAAGAGTTCAGCTATTCGTCTTTCAAACGTGCCTTCACACTACCTGAAATTGTTAACGAAGCCGATATCAATGCTTCGTATGAAAACGGGGTGTTGCACATCACGCTCCCCAAACGCGAAGAAGCGTTGCCTAAACCAAAGCGATTGATTGAGATTGGTTAATATAGAGTTAAGTTAGAAAAGCACCTTTCGGGGTGCTTTTTTTATACTTATTCCTGAGCGTTGATTAATTTTTTAATCAACATTATTTGCCCCAAATGATAATAGCCATGTTCAATCATGGCATCTATATTCCGTTGATAACTGCCGTAGTTTGGATTTGTGAAATCAGCTTTCAATTGTTCATCGGTGAGTTGTTCCACATGTTGGGCAAAAGTTTCTGAGTCTTTCCAAAAACGCTGCAAAAATGCCTTCCATTCTTCCTGTGAAGTAATTGGTGGGAAATCGAAACTGTATTTATCTTTAATATCCAATGTGCCACCGGCAAATACCTGATTGATTCCGTTGATATAGTAATGAATGTGTTGGGCTAAAAGTGCTATGGTGTTCAGGTTACCCACTTTAGTGGTCACCATTTCCCAATTCGTTTCATCCAATTGAGCTTTAAAGTTGGTGTTGGCAATCCATGTGCCGTTTAAGATGACTTCACGGAAACGGGTGGCGAGAGCAATTGATGTTGACATAGACGTGTATTATATAAAAATATCAAAATTAACTAATAAACTCAAAGAAGTTTTCCTTGTGAATAAAATGAAAGCTATAATTAGAATAAATATTACTAAAACTTTTTGTCATTTGAACTTTTTTGCTCGGATTCCATTTAATTTCAAAGGTTGATAGATGATTATTTTTTTCAATTATTAAATCAATTTCTTTTTGTTCTGTACTTCTCCAAAAATAAAAATTTCCATAAATCTGTTTGTATTCATTTTGTTTTCTCAGTTCATTGATTACAAAATTTTCAAATATATTCCCCACGTCATTACGTATTTCAACGGGTCTGAAATCATTAATCAATGCATTTCTAATTCCTAAGTCGTTGAAATATATTTTTTTAGATTTTTTTAATTCATTTCGTTGATTGGTATGAAAAGAATTTAATTTATAAATAACAAACGATTGTTCTAACATATTCACATAGCTTTCTACCGTTTGATTATCAATTTTTAAAAGATTGGATAATTCATTGTAGTTTACTTCACTTCCAATTTGCCAGGCTAATAGTCGTAGTAATTCAAGAATTTTTTCCGGCTTTTTAATTCCTTTGAACAAGAAAATATCTTTATACAAATAACTGTCTGATAAGAACTTTAACAAGCGTTCTTCTTGTCCAACTTGCGTTACAATTTCCGGATAATAGCCATAAATCATTCGTTGTGGTAGCTGACGTATTTCATTCACTAAATTGGTATGTTGCACCATTTCTTGAAAGGAAATAGGAAACAAATTGAATTCAAATTTTCGACCGGTTAAGGGTTCATTTAATGAATTTCGCAGTTCAAATGCACTAGAGCCACTGGCAATTACTTGGATTTCTTTATGATAATCAGCAAATAATTTTAAAATGCTTCCAACATTTTCTATTTTTTGAGCTTCATCGATCACGATAATTTTATGCTTTCCGGCAATTTGAAGCAATCGTTCACTGTTTGGATTTTTTAATAACAGATGCACATCTGAATTTTCACCATCTAACCACAACACTTCTTCGCTGGTTGATTGAATCAACATTTTAATCAAAGTACTTTTTCCAACTTGTCGAGCACCCAGCAGCACAATAATTTTGCCCTTAAAAAAATCATTTTTTAAGTCCTTAAAAATTTGTCGATTAATTTCCGGCATTTCCTTAAATTTTAGGATGTAATCGCAAAATTAATACTTTTTTTTAGATTTGATTCTAAAAAATTAGGTTTTTTTGCGAAGTCAGAGAATGAAGAACAGCATGCTTTCAAAGAAGACTAAGGAGAATATTGGTTTTTTGCTGCGAAGTCACAGACGTTCGCAGAGCAACGTGCTATCAAAGAAGGCTAAGGAGAGCAGGGGGTTGAGGAGGCTAACTTTTTGAGTAACCATTTCCCAATGTGAATTTTCCAATTGGGCTTTGAAATTAGTATTGGCAATCCAAGTGCCGTTTAAGATGACTTCACGGAAGCGGGTTCAGGTTACCTACTTTAGTGGTCACCATTTCCCAATTTGTTTCATCCAATTGAGCTTTAAAATTGGTGTTGGCTATCCATGTGCCGTTTAGGATTACTTCACGAAAGCGGGTGGCGAGTTGGTATGAAGACGTTTGCATATTTTATTGGTTTAAATCAGATACGTTTTTGAAAGGCTAAATTAAGATATTTATATTTTGTCTTGCAAGGCTTTAATCTCATCCCGTAATTTAGCAGCCTCAATAAAGTTGAGTTCTTTGGCCGCTTTTTCCATCATTTTCCGGAGGTCGCGGATTTTCTTTTCGATTTGTGGTTTGGTTAAATATTCGCTTTCCGGTTCGGCGGCTTTTAGGACTTTATCTTCGTAATATTGGGTAGAAACGGAATTGTTGCTCAAGGCATTGTTTAAACTTTTGTTCAACGCTTTGGGTTGCAAATTGTGTTGGGTGTTGTAGGCAATTTGTTTTTCGCGACGGTAATTGGTTTCGTCGATGGTTTTTTGCATGGAAGCCGTGATTTTGTCGGCATACATGATGGCTTTTCCGTTTACGTTTCGGGCGGCTCGACCCACGGTTTGCGTGAGCGAACGATGACTGCGGAGAAAACCTTCTTTGTCGGCATCGAGAATGGCTACGAGCGAAACTTCGGGTAAATCCAACCCTTCCCGGAGTAAGTTTACGCCAATCAACACATCAAACAAGCCTTTGCGTAAATCCTGCATGATTTCTACACGCTCCAATGTATCCACATCAGAATGGATGTAACGGCAACGGATGGAAACTTTGGTTAAATATTTGGTCAGCTCTTCGGCCATACGCTTGGTTAATGTGGTAACCAAGACCCGTTCATCTGCTTCGCACCGCACCTGGATTTCTTCGATCAGATCGTCAATCTGGTTCAGACTCGGCCGTATTTCTATAACCGGGTCTAATAATCCGGTAGGGCGAATGACTTGTTCCACATAAATTCCTTCGCTTTTTTGTAATTCGTAATCGGCCGGAGTTGCGGAAACATAAACCACTTGGTTTTGCAAGGCTTCGAATTCTTCAAATTTTAACGGACGGTTGTCCATCGCAGCCGGAAGTCGGAACCCGAATTCAACGAGGTTTTCTTTTCGGCTTCGGTCGCCGCCGTACATGGCATGCACTTGTGAAATGGTGACGTGACTTTCATCCACCACCATTAAAAAATCATCCGGAAAATAATCCAACAAACAGAACGGGCGTGTACCGGGCTGACGACCATCTAAGTAACGAGAATAATTCTCAATACCCGAACAATAGCCTAATTCGCGAATCATTTCTAAATCGAAATTAGTGCGTTCTTCCAATCGTTTGGCTTCTAAATGTTTGCCGATTTCTTTGAAATAATCGACTTGTTTAACCAAATCCTGTTGAATTTCCCAAATGGCATTTTGCAGCACATCGGGAGATGTTACAAACATGTTGGCCGGGTATATGTTTAGTTTGGAATAGCGTTCGATGACTTTGGCTGTTTTAGCATCAAAGGCTTCAATTTCTTCAATTTCATCGCCGAAAAAATGTATCCGGAACGGTTCATCGGCATAACTCGGAAAAATCTCCACAATATCCCCTTTGATACGGAAGGTACCGGGTGTGAACTCTGCTTCAGTCCGGGAATACAAACTTTGCACCAACCGATGTAATAATTTGGTTCGGGAAATGATTTGTCCACGATCGATGGAAATGACATTTTTTTGAAATTCTACCGGATTGCCGATACCATACAAACAGGAAACCGAAGCTACGACCAACACATCTCTGCGACCCGAAAGTAGGGCAGAAGTGGTGCTCAGACGTAACTTTTCCAGTTCATCATTAATGGATAAATCTTTTTCGATATACGTTCCCGTAACCGGAATATAGGCTTCGGGCTGATAATAATCATAATACGAAACGAAATATTGTACGGAATTATTCGGAAAAAACTGCTTGAACTCCGAGTATAGCTGTGCGGCTAAGGTTTTGTTGTGGGCCAGCACCAAGGTTGGTTTTTCTACTTTTTCAATTACATTGGCTACGGTAAAGGTCTTCCCTGAGCCGGTAACACCCAATAAAGTCTGGTATTTTTCACCGTTCAGGATGCCGTTAGCCAATTTTTCAATCGCTTGTGGTTGATCGCCGGTGGGTTGGTATGCTGAGATGACTTGGAATTTCATTTTGAGCAGTTTTTTTGAGTGGCTAAGTTACAAAATCAAAAGCATTTATGATGATATAACCCGTAGTGCATAATTCTGTTAAATAATAAGAATTTAATAATCAAAATTTGATTGGTTTTAGCCACAGATACACCGTTAAAAGTGTTGAAAACAGTTTCTAAGCTTAATCTGTGAAATTCAAATTTCATTTACAATTAACAAAAAAAAGCGGTGCATCTGTGGCTAACCAATAATGCACTACGGGCATGATAAAAAAGAACCAGACGATAATAAGCTAAAAATAGCAGAGCTTAAAGAGTTAATTTAAAATATATATATACTTATGAGTCCCGTCTTTGTAAATCAATGGTATATTTGTATATCTAAAAAAAGTACAGACATGAAAAAAATTTTCTATTTATTATTGCTTTTACCGTTGGTAAGCTTTTCCCAAAAAATTAAAACCAAAAAAGACAGGATCTTAATTGATGAAAAAGAAGTGGCTATTTTTAATGATAAAGTACGTGATCAATGCGTTTTTTTTGATTTGAACAACAACAAACAGTTTACAGCGGAATACAAGTCACTGATGGAAGGGCAGACGATTATTAACCAATGGCTGGTGCTGACCAATGCCGACGGAACGGTTAAAACCGAAATTCCGTATGAAGTACTGATTACATCGTTTAATTCTTCGCGGATTATCATGCATTTATTATCCGCTAAGTATGAATTGTTTGATGCCAACGGATTTAATCAAGCAAAGATTGATGCTTTTTTTGCGACCGAAAGAGAAAGTATCGGTGATAAATCGTTACAGGCAAAGATTGATGTGATTGCTTCGAAAAAAGAAAAAGAAGCCAAAATCGCGAAATACAGACCACATGTTAAAACTGACGGAACCGTTATGTTTGGCGGAACAGCCGGAACCAATATTGTAGGAAAGGTCATCGGAAGTCCGTACACCGCTTTTGGGAATAATAATTTTGCGGATGTGTATGATCTGGACAACATCAAAGTAGCTTCGGCTAAAATTACCGGGAATATGAATAACGATGTAGAAGTAACGTTATTTAACGACAGTAAGTTTACCTATCCCGCACAAAAACGATACAGTGGTCCGGATAATACCAGTTTTTTTGTGGAATTAATGGGGGAGCTGGTTTATCGCGACATCACTTTGGGCCGTCAGGCCAAGCAGTATAAGCAGGATTTGTTGAATGAAAAAGTAAAATTAGCTAAGGAAAGAAGTGTAAATGTGTATAACGTCCGTGGTTATGCCATTGATGAAAAAGGGGTAAAATATGACGGAACCTTAACGGCTCAATTTGAAAAATTAGACGTCCATCAAACCGGAAACACCGAAGTGGTGGATGCAATTGATAATTACGGTAAAAATGTTACCGTTAAATACCTGAACGAAAAAGGAAAAGAAAGAACGATTACACTTTCAGCTAAAGATAATGTTAGTTTTTTTGTAAAGCATGACGATGGTACAGAAACAGGATATAAAGGAATGAAAGTGAAAGGCGATGCAGTTAAAAAAATATCGAATGCCATGTCATTGGGCTTTAATAATGCTTATTTTTACAAAGAAGTATTTACCGAAAACGGGAATTCGGTTTTTATTGATCCGGTAGATAATGAGGTTTTTGTGATTAAATTAAAAAGCCAGAATGTCGGTCAAATGATCGATAAGCGAAATAATAAAAACCTTTCGAAAGAGCTGGCCGAATACCTGAGTGCCTGCAAACATTTGTCGGATGAAATTATGAGCGGAGCATTTGATTTAAAAATTCAGGAAAATTTGATTACTATTGTAAAAGAGTTTAATGCCTGCAAATAATCGAAAGTATATTTTCACCGTAAAAATGCTCGTTTTGATAACGGGCATTTTTTTTTAATCCCAGCATTCCATTAAAATCAGATCGCCGTCTTCGTGTTCAATGGTTACCATACCGTCTGCCGCTACATGATTACTGCTTCCGGTGCGGTAGCCTATTGTCAGGGAATCATTGGCTAACGGGTAAAATAAATTTTGCGAATGAATACCGTGAACTGCCCCGATCGGAATCAGGGAAATTACCGTGTCTGCCGGATACCATTTTTCGTATTTTTTTGGCAGCAGAAATATTTTGGAATGGTCATCAAACAAAACGATTTTCAGTTTATTTCTGAACTTCACAATGGAAGTGATATTGGTTATCGTATGATCGGCTCTTTTCCCGGTGGCCCACACCACATTTACGGCAGTAATGTTCCGTGCCACTAAATAATCAAAAGCTTTTTCCAAATCGGTTTTATCCTGATCGGGGGTATGAATGATTTCCAACGGATACTGTACTTCTTTGTAATAATCGGCATCAAAATCACGGTCAAAATCACCCAACAGCACATCTACTTTGATGCCTAATTCCATTACTCGGCTCATAGCAGAATCCAATACGATAACAATGGGTGACCATTCCAATAATTGTCCCAACAGCTCCTCACTGCAGGATGCTCCGTTGGCAATGATTAAAGCGGGTTCTTGATCGTCTTTTACGATGTGGTGTGATGACATGTTCTTCTCTCACAGAAAACACAGAAAACACTGAAAAGTGTATTATGCATGTTCTAATTAATGATTCTTATTATGCTTTCTTTATCTTTTAAAAAATCAGTATTAAAGTTCACTAAAAAACCAATCCGTCTATTAGTTAATCTCAGATAGGTTAAAAGTTGTTTTTTGTGTACATTTTTTAATTCTTCAACTGATTTTATTTCAATGATAATGGTATCGTTTACCAAAATATCTAATCGATATCCTAAACCTAAATCCCTGTTTTTATAAACTAAGGGTAAATTAAATTGACATTCTAAATCAAATCCTCTTTCTTCTAATTCACAACTTTATATTGCTTCATAAATGCTTTCTGATAAACCTGGTCCTAACTCTTTAAAAACTTCAAAGATTGCATTCCTGATTTCGAATGTTAATTCATTTTTTCCATTTTTTTCTCATTTTTAATTTCAAAAATAAAAAAACGGGATGAATTTATCTTTTAAAATTTAAAAGTAATCAGTTGTATTTCAAACAACAAAACAGAAGTATAAAATTCTATTCAGTGTTTTCTGTGCTTTCCGTGAGTACTAAAAAGCTTTTAGAGAAATCATTCAATAATATACTGATTCACTTCCGTCTGGCTCAACCTGAAATAACCCAAGGCATAGTTGTCAAAATTGGTTTGGTTAACAATGTTTCCGCGAACGGTTGATGTAGGAGTACTGAACGGTCCGGCATTATTTCCGGCTTGTGCCAACAGGATATTGAGGTAATTGAAATAATTTTGAGAAATGCCGTTCATGGTAAAAGTCAGTGTGTCACCTGTTTTCAGATCTTCACTAAAATACAAGCCGAACATTTCATTGTTTTGAAAAAAGCGGTCTTCCAGAATACCGTATTCCGGAATGACTTTATAGGGGTCAAAAATGCCTAAAAAGTAAAAATTAGTCTCATCCGGAATATCATTAAAGAAGAACTTTACTTCAATATCTTCACCCAGGATTCCGCCGTCATTGCGTTGTTCCACCCGTGTAACTTCCGGAGTGGCCAGCAATCGTTCGGTTGAAGTATATACTTCACCGTCATAAAGCACTGTTAAGGTATAGGATTCATTGAGAACCGGAACAAAATCAGTACAAATATACAAACCGGGTTGATCAATTTCTACAAAATTAAAAACGGTTCCCTGACTGTTTGTTATCGTTACAACGGCATCTGAAATGGGCGGAATTACATCTGAAAAATAATCGGTTGTTGTTGATAGCTTTACTACCTGAATATTTCCGGGGGTGTTTCTTACCCAGTTTACGGAGGCTTCGATAACTAATCGTGGCGGTGCGGTGTTCAGATTGACATCAATGACCTCTTCGCAACCAAAGCTTATGAATGCAATGAAAAAAAGTAAGCTATATTTAAACTGTTTCATCTTCTTAAAATTTAAAATTATACGTTACACTCGGAACGATTCCGAAAATAGAAAGTCGTACGGCTTCGTTTCGGGCTGTTTCATCGTTTTGACGAAAGGTGATGGAAGCTGCATTTTGACGATTGTATAGATTATAAAATCCAAAAACCCATTCCGCTTTCCATTTTCGGTCTTTGTTTTTATTCGGTGTAAGTGTGGCCGAAACGTCTAAGCGGTGGTAAGTCGGCAAACGGTTATCGTTTCGGGTATTATAGCTGGGAACAGTAATGCCTAAGTATTCGTATTGTCCGTTCGGATAGGTCACAGGCTGTCCGGTTTGCAATGAAAAATTAGCACCGAACCGCCATTTTTCATTCAGTTTATAGTTGCCGACGATAGAGATGTCGTTGAGCTTGTCATAGCCGGTTTTATACCAGTTTCCGTTGTTAATTCCGGTTTCTTCGGGCGTTCTTCCGGGTACCTGTTGTTCGGTGCGGGCTAAAGTATAGGACAGCCAACCGTTGAACCGGCCTGCATTTTTGCGGAACAGAACTTCCATCCCGTAAGCCCGTCCGCGACCGTTTAACACTACCCGCTCAATGGCTTCGTTGGCAATCAGGTTGGCACCGTCAATATAATCTACCCGGTCTTTGATGTCTTTGTAGTACGTTTCCACTTCAACGGAATATTCATCATTTTTAAAATTTTGAAAATAACCAACGGCATATTGATCCAGTAATTGCGGTTTCAGAAAGTGATCACTTGGAGCCCAGACATCTAACGGAGTGGGGGATTGTGTATTTGAAATGAGATGCAGATACTGACTCATCCGGTTATAACTGGCTTTGACGGACTGATTGTCATTCAACGCATACGAAACGGAAAAGCGAGGTTCAAAATTGTTGAAGTTTGCTATGGTTTTATTTTTTCCGTAGTGAATTGTGCCAATCGGATCTGCACTTTCATATACCTGAAAAGCAGTATTAAAATTGACCGCCCGGTCATTTTCATACACATTGAGGGTTTGTTCGCCCAAACGCAAAAAATTACTGTACCGGAAACCGTAGGAAACCGTCAGCTTTTCGGTCAGCTGATGTTCGGCATCCACATATACTGCCGATTCCAAAGCGTATTTTTTGTCTAACTGGTCGGGATTAATGCCGGAGTCTGCTCTGGAAGGTTCTATTTTTCCGGGGTTAAAATCATAATAAATGGAATTTACACCATAGGTTAGCTTTAACTTTTCGCTCAGGTAATGTTTAAAATCGTACCGCAGGTTGTAATTCTTGATGCCACTGTTCCATTCAAAACCAACAAAATCCAGTTCTAATCCGTAATAATAATCAGAATAAATGAACGACATGTTGCTGAACAATTTATCGGAAAACAAGTGATTCCATCGTAAATTGAGGACAGAATTACCATACGTATTTACAAAAGCGTTGTTTAAACTGAATACATCCCGACCAAAATAGCCCGAAAAATAGACGTTGTTATTCTCATTGATTTTGTAGCTTAGTTTGGTGTTCAGGTCATAAAAATAAGCGGAGTTGTCGTTGTCAGTCAGTTTTAAAAACAGGTGAGCATACGAGCCTCTCCCGGCGACCAGAAACGAACCGCGGTCTTTTACAATCGGCCCTTCTGCCATTAACCGGCTGGAAATAATACCGATACCGCCATTTACGTGATATTCCTTACTGTTTCCTTCTTTTTGATAAATATCTAATACAGAAGATAATCTTCCGCCGTAACGGGCCGGAATTCCGCCTTTGTATAATTTTAAATCTTTGATGGCATCCGGATTAAAAACGGAAAACAGGCCGAATAAATGCGACGAGTTGTAGATGGTGGCCTCATCTAATAAAATCAAATTCTGATCGGCACCGCCTCCACGTACGTTGAACCCGGACTGGCCTTCGCCGGCACTGGTAACACCCGGTAGGGTGAGTAACGATTTTACAATATCAACTTCACCCAATAAAACCGGCATTTCTTTGATTTCCTGAATAGAGAGTTTGTTGACACTCATCTCGGGTTTCCGGATTTCCGCTTTGGCTTTCCGCTCTGTGAGGATAACTTCACTTAATTGCTGACTCGATTCAGATAAGGAAAAGTTTTTCCGGATGTTCTTATCCAGCACAACCGTTTCTTCAATGGTTTGGTAACCGAGGTAACTGATCTGAATTAAATAAGTACCTTTGGGTAAGGAAAAGGAGTAGAATCCGTATTCATTGGTGGTAGCCCCGGATTTGGTTTCCGCTGCGATGATATTTACACCATAAAGTGTTTCATTGCTTTTCTGATCGGAAATGGTCCCGCTGATCGTAAATTTTTCCTGGGCTTCCAGTATCGAGACCGATGATAGTAGAAAGAGAAAGGGGAGGCTGATTCTTTTAAAAAACATAGACTACTTTTTTAAACAAAATTGATGAAATTTTTTCAGAAATTTTATACATCAGTTGTTAAAGTAGGGTTAATAAAAAAAACCTGACAAGTGATGTCATTGTCAGGTTTTCGGGAGGATTTGTTTTATTTAACGGATTCAACCAACCGGATAAACTCAGCTCTATAGCCTTCTTCATCGTTTGCAATTCCTTTTCCGGCTAAGGATTTGATGGCTTCACTGTCTTTGTTCAGCACTAATTTGGAATCCCTTAACTTTAAACCGAACCAGGCTACGGCTGATGAGAATTTAAAATCATCCGATGAATTATCAATTGGAATCGATTTATTCTCAATCACCTGAACCATTTCAATACTTTTGTCTCCATCCGGTTTTTTATATCGGAATTTGATGGTGGCTAATTCATTCCCAAAAACGGTAGAAGAATTTTCAGTTTTAGAATATTTCAGTTCTATTGGCTCTTTATAAAAATCACTTTTCACATTGGTCGGAATGATTTCATACAAAGCCGTAACCGTGTGACCGCTTCCTAATTCGCCGGCATCAATGGCATCATTTACAAAATCTTCATCTTTCAATTTTCGGTTTTCATACCCAATCAATCGATAGGCTTGCACGTGTTGCGGATTGAATTCAATTTGAATTTTCACATCTTTCGCAATGGCAAACATTGACCCTTTAAATTCTTTTCCTAAAAAACGATTGGCTTCCTGAATGTTATCAATGTAGGCATAATTTCCGTTTCCTTTGTTGGCAATGGTTTCCATTTTGCTGTCTTTATAATTGCCCATTCCGTAGCCCAAACACGTTAGAAAAACGCCGCTTTTTCTTTTTTCTTCAATTAAGGTTTGCATATCGGTATTTGATGAAGCCCCTACATTAAAATCGCCATCCGTAGCCAAAATCACACGGTTATTTCCGTTTTTAATGAAATTTTCCTGAGCGATTTTATAGGCCAATTCAATGCCAGCTCCACCGGCTGTACTGCCTCCGGCCTGTAATTTTTCCAAGGCATCGATGATGGTCTTTTTATCGTCGCCTGAAGTAGGCGGTAAAACCAATCCGGCAGCTCCGGCATACACCACAATGGAAACTTTGTCTTTTTTACGAAGTTGCTCTACTAAAATTTTCATCGATTGTTTGAGCAATGGCAATTTATTTTGTTCATTCATCGAACCCGAAACATCAATTAGAAAAACTAAGTTGGAAGCCGGTAAATTTTCGGTTGGGATGTTTTTGCCTTGTAAACCAACTTTCAATACTTTATGATTGTTATTCCATGCACAATCGCTGTATTCGGTGTGAATGGAAAACGGATGTTCATGGTTGGGTTCAGCATAATTGTATTTGAAAAAGTTCACCATTTCTTCCACCCGAACGGCATCTTTCGGAACGGTTTGCCCGTAATTGATAAAGCGGCGAATATTGGTATAGGAAGCATTATCTACATCAATGGAAAACGTAGAAAGTGGTGCCGTACCCGGACTCTCAAAAGCGTTTTCTTCAAAGGATTCATACGATTCGTCTTGTGTTTGATCATTGATTGGCCATTGAATTGGAATTTGTTTTTGAGCTTCTTCAATTTCTTTTAATCTCTTTTTAAGTTGTCTTTTCGATAATTTTTCCACTTTTCCGTTTTTGGAGGTGATGACAATTACGCCATTGCTTGCTCTATTTCCATAAAGTGATGTAGCTGATGCGTCTTTTAAAACCGTAATATCTTGTATATCATTTGGACTAAGTACTTGCATTTCTTTTTGGGAAATTGGACGTCCGTCAAAAATGATTAATGGTTCAATACCAGATTTTAAAGAAGCAACTCCTCGTATTCTTACATTATTATGTGGATTATTTTGAGCAATTTGAACTCCACTAACGTAGCCAGATAAAGCAGTAGATGCAGACACAGGTTGAGAGTTTTTTTCTTTATTCCTGTTTTTATCTCTTTTTATTTCGCTTGAACTAATTTTAGTTGTAGTGCCGGTATAGGCTTCTTTGGTGGTTGTTCGATAACCAACAACCACTACTTCACTTAATGTATTACCATCATCTGCTAAAGCGATATTTAAGTTAGTAGAATTATCAATTTTAGCCGTTTTTGTTTGCATTCCAACATAGCTAAACTCCAATGTTTCGCCTTTTTTGGCATTGATAGAAAATTTACCGTCAAAATCAGTTTGTGTTCCTTTAGATGTACCTTTGATAACAACTGTAACACCCGGTAGCGGAAGATTAATATTATCCGTCACAACCCCCGTTATCATTCGTTCTCCGGTAAGTTTATTTATTTCTTCACTCGAAATTTTTACCGTTGGAATTTCTTTAGAAATCACTTTGTTTTTTTCTTCATCTAAAGCAACTAAATCTTTCAATTTCATTATACTATCCTTAAAAACAGAAACCACTTGTTCTTTTTTAATCGAGTTTTTCAGGATTGTTTCATTTGAAATGGGTTCTGTATTCGGCTTTTTTACAGTTTCACCATCAGTAGAAACAACAACAACAACTTCTTCTTCGGATTTTTCAATTTTTAAAGGAGAAACTTTTTGAATGGTATCTTTATGTTCAATCACAACCGGATTTTCAATTGTAATAATCTCTTTATCCGATTTTAAAAATTGAAAACCAATGGAAATAAACAATAGGAGGCAAGCCGCAACGGCTATTTTCTTCCAGAGAGCAATTATTTTTTTGTCTTCTTTTTTGTCTAATTTTTCTTCTACCCGTGCCCAGACTTTTTCCATGCCGGGAAATGAATTCGACTCGGCATTGTGAGCCGCTTGTTTCATTTTATCGTATAATTTATCTTGATTTTCCATAACTATTTTGCCTTTTGATAATAAAAATTGTTTACCAATTCTTTTAATTTTGTTTTTGAAGCGTTCAATTGTGATTTTGAAGTGCCTTCTGAAATGCCTAATTGCAGTGCAATTTCTTTGTGCGAATAGCCTTCGATAACAAACAAATTAAAGATGGTTTTACACCCGTCCGGAATCAATTGAAGTAAGCCGAGTAAGTCTTCTTCTTCTAAATCGGTAGTTTCATCTGCTCTGGGTTGCGATGCTAATTTGACATCATCCAAATACAAATTAAAGTTCACATTTTTCCGTAAGGTGAGTAAACATTGATTGACTGTGATTTTTCGAGCCCAAGCTTCAAAGGCGTGGTCTTCTTTTAATTGATCAATTTTGGTAAAGATAGTGTAGAAGGCATCGGCCAAAGCTTCTTCTATTTCTTCCTCTTTTTTAAGATACCGTTTGCACAGGTGAAACAGTTTGGGGCCCATGTGTTCATATACCTCCCGCTGAGCGTCGCGGTGCATTTTTCGGCAGGCTTGGATAATACTTTTTTCCATCACAATTGGTTTGCTTTTTTATAAAGAGTAAAATGGTTGGCAAAAGGTTGGGAAGAACCTAAAACTTTTTTCGATTTTATAAATTTAGGGTTTAGTAGGGAATAAAAAAAGACAACCGATTAAGCTTGTCTTTTGTGTAAGTAAAAAAGTTGAAATTATAATTCCTTAAAAAAGGTTATGTTTGATTGTGTTATTGCGAAGGAGAAATTTCAACACGGGAAATAGATGAAGTGATTTCTCCTTCGTCGAAATGACACAGCAGTTCAGTTGTGTTTTCTAACCCAACTTCGCCAAAACAGCATTCAGCGTTTCACTTGGACGCATTGCCTTTTCCAACAATTTGAAATCAGGTTTGTAGTAGCCGCCGATTTCTTGTTTTTTACCTTGTGAGCCAATCAATTCTTCATTGATTTTAGCTTCGTTTTCGGTTAATTCCTGAGCAATAGGCGTAAAGAGAGCTTTTAATCCGGCATCTTTGTTTTGTGCGGCCAAGGCTTCTGCCCAATAAAAGGCCAGGTAAAAATGCGACCCCCTGTTGTCTATCTGACCCACTTTTCGGGCGGGTGATTTATCATTTTCTAAGAATTTTTCCGTAGCAGCGTCTAACGTTTCAGATAAAACCAATGCTTTTGCGTTGTTTTGCGTTTGTCCCAAATGTTCTAATGAAACCCCTAATGCTAAAAATTCGCCTAACGAATCCCAACGCAGGTAACCTTCTTCGATGAACTGTTCCACATGCTTTGGGGCTGAACCGCCGGCTCCGGTTTCAAATAAACCACCGCCATTCATCAACGGAACAATAGATAACATTTTGGCCGATGTTCCTAATTCTAAGATAGGAAACAAATCGGTTAAGTAATCCCGTAAAACGTTTCCGGTAACCGAAATGGTATCTAAACCTTTGATGATTCTTTCCAGCGTAAACGTGGTTGCATCAACCGGACTTAAAATCCGGATGTCTAATCCGTTGGTGTCGTGGTTCTTTAAATAAAGATTTACCTTTTCAATGATTTGTCTGTCATGGGCACGGTTTTCATCCAGCCAGAAAACAGCGGGGGTATTGGATAGCCGGGCACGGTTTACAGCTAATTTTACCCAATCCTGTATAGGAGCATCTTTTACCTGACACATTCTGAAAATATCGCCTTTTTCAACATTCTGTTGCATTAAAACAGTTCCGTCTGCCTTGATTACTTTTACATAACCGTAATCTTCCATTTGGAATGTTTTGTCATGTGAACCGTATTCTTCTGCCGCCTGTGCCATCAAGCCAACATTGGGAACGCTTCCCATCGTTTTAGGGTCAAAAGCCCCGTGTTTTTTACAAAAATCGATTGTAGCGGTATATACGCCGGCGTAGCTTCTGTCCGGAATAATGGCTTTAGTGTCCTGTTGCTTTCCTTCGGCATTCCACATCTGACCGGAAGTTCTGATCATAGCCGGCATGGAAGCATCTACGATGACATCAGATGGTACATGTAGATTCGTGATTCCTTTATCTGAATTGACCATCGCAATGGCCGGACCTTTTGCCATAGCTTCTGTTAAAGCGGCCTCTACTTCAGCTTGTTTCGGGTGTCCGGTAATTTTGGTATATACATCACCCAGACCGTTTTTGGTATTTACTCCTAACTCTTTAAACAGATCAGCATATTTTTCAAATACCTCGGCAAAGAAAACATCTACGATGGCTCCAAAGATAATAGGGTCAGAAACTTTCATCATCGTTGCTTTCAAATGGACTGAAAACAATACATTTTTCGCCTTAGCATCTTCAATTTCGTTGGCAATGAATTGTTTTAATGATTTTAAGTTCATTACAGAACTATCAATAATTTCACCAGCTTTTAAAGGAGACGTATCTTTTAAAATTTTGGTTGTCCCGTCTTTGGCTTCAAACATAATTTTAAAGGTGGTGGCTTCGGGTATCGTAACTGACTGTTCGCTGCCGTAAAAATCACCGCCGTTCATGTGGGCTACATGGGTTTTGGAATCGGCTGTCCAGGCTCCCATGCTGTGCGGGTTCTTTTTGGCATAGTTTTTAACTGCTTTGGGAGCACGCCGGTCAGAATTTCCCTCTCTCAGCACCGGGTTTACGGCAGAACCTAACACTTTGGCAAATTTAGCCTTAATGGTTTTTTCTTCTTCCGTTTGCGGGTTTTCTACAAAATCCGGGATAGCGTAACCTAATTTTTGCAGTTCTGCAATCGCTTCTTTTAATTGTGGAACAGAAGCAGAGATATTGGGTAGTTTGATAATATTGGCTTCGGGTGTGGTGGCCAGCTGTCCTAATTCGGCCAGATCGTTATTGATGCGTTGGGCTTCGGTTAAAAACTCCGGAAAGTTGGCAATAATCCGTCCGGCTAACGAAATATCGCGGGTTTCAACATCAATTTGGGCGGGAGCTGTAAAAGCTTTTACGATGGGAAGCAACGAGTGGGTGGCAAGCATAGGAGCTTCATCCGTAATTGTATAAATAATCTTGGATTTTGACATGATGGTATTATTTGTTTGTGTTTGTTTGTAACTATTCCCGAAAAATCAGGATTACAAAGATATAAAAAACGAAGTGGAAATCAGGCAGTAAACCCCGGCGAAAACGATTGAATTACGGATATGACAATCTGAACTGTAAAAATTAATAATTTGATAAAAAATAAATTAAAATTTGTGGTAGTTGTTAAAATAGGCGATAATAAAAAATCCCGTTCTGACTGTCAGAACGGGATTTTTTATAAATCGAAAGTTGATTATCTTCTTCTTTCTTTGATCTTTGCTTTTTTACCGGTAAGGTCTCTGAAGTAGAAAATACGGGCTCTTCTTACTTTACCTCTCTGGTTCAGTTCAATTTTTTGTAAAGCAGGCATGTTGATAGGGAAAATTCTTTCTACACCCACTGAACCTGACATCTTGCGGATAGTGAACGTTTCCGTTGCACCTGTCCCTCTGCGTTGAATTACAACACCTTTAAAGAACTGGGTTCTTGTTTTTTCACCCTCTTTAATTTCGTAATACACAGTGATTGTATCACCTGCTCCGAATTCCGGGAAATCTTTTTTTGTGATAAATTCGTCCTGAACGAATTTCATTAAATCTGCCATAACAATGAAGTTAAAATAATGATTATCAGAACAACATACACGGTTTTCGTCAGAGGTTGATCCAAATGTGGGTGCAAATTTACAATTTATTTTGAATTTGCAATTGAATTGGATGATTTTTTTAAATAATCCGTAAATCAAAAGAATAAGTTTTTCCCTTTTCTTAAAATATAACTTTTTTAAGTTTAGTTTTGAAAAACACTTTTAGTCTTCAACGTGATTTAATATGTTGAGTTGCTCCAAAATTTCTTGATGTGTAACAGAAAAAGGTTTGTTGTTCCGGATACTGTCGTAAACTTCGTCAAACAGTCCGTTAAAGTTACCTTTCAAAGAAGAAATATGTTCCGTAACCATATTGTTGTTCTGGTCAATATACGTTAATTTAGCTTCTTTGTGCTTTTGTTCCAACCCAAAATCAGGATGATTCGGAGCCATTCCTGCCATCAATTGAGCTTCCTGTTCATCGCAAAAGTCTTTGATAAAGCTTCCTCTGGTGCCGTGAATCACAATACCCGGTTGTACGTCAAGTACATGCAGGCTTACGGTGATAAAGGCATTGACCTGGTTTTCAAACAACAGATGTACAAAAGCGTAATCGTCCACCAAGGTGCCGTTGCGGTACATTCCTTTTTGTACATAATGCTTTGTTGGGTTGCCGAAAATTGAAATGGCCTGGTCAATCAAATGCGATCCCAGATCATAGAGAATACCGCTTCCGGGCAATTCGGTTTCCTTAAATCCCTTGGCACTGATGGCCGGACGGTAGCGGTCAAAACGCAAATGCATTTCTACAATATCACCTAATTTACCGGATTTGAGAACTTCTTTTGCGGCACAGATATCACTGCTCCACCGTCGGTTCTGATAAACCAGAAGTTGTCTGTCGACTGATTCAGCCAGTTTTATTAACGCTGAAAATTCTTTCGCGGTGGCCGTGGCCGGTTTTTCAATCAGCACATGTTTTTTTGCCAGCAAAGATTGTTTGGCTAATTCAAAGTGTGTATTGTTCGGGGTGTTCACAACTATCAGCTCAATGTTGTCATCGGCCAGCAGTTGTTCCAATAAACGGTAGCTTTTAATATCCGGAAAATCATAAAAGGCTTTTTGATGGTTTCTTTCCAGCACGGCATAAAGGTTGAATCTTTTGTTGATCGCTAAAAAGGGGGCGTGAAAAATTTTGCCGGACATTCCGTAAGCTAAAAGAGCCGTTTGGATAGGTTTCATGGTCTGTTGTGTTTTTTGTGATGACTAAATTAAGGATAAAATTTTAAAGATGAACGGAGTAAAAATAAACCTATGAAAAAGCTATACAGTTTTGTCGCCGAGGTTAGACCATTTTCTTTCTTCAACAGTTAAATCTTCAGAAAGAATATTTTTTTAGCGTGTTTCCGGAAAAGAAATCTGATTTGTTTGCAGCGATAAACAAACATAAAAAAGAATAGGCTACTTAAAGTATTTCTTAAGTAGCCTATCATGGTTTATATTATAAAAATTATCTTTTCAGAGAAAAATGTGATTTAAACGTTTTGACCTGATTGTTTTCTTCATATTCGAGCGTGAACCAATAATCTGTAGAAGGTACAGAATGACCATTAAAAGTACCATCCCAACCCTGACTTCTGTCAGATGTACTTATTTGTTTTATCAGTTTTCCATAACGGTCAAAAATATGAAGCTTTGCATTAGGTTGATTTAAACCGATAATATTCCAATAATCATTGTGTCCATCCCCATTGGGCGTAAAGAATTTTGGATAATCAATTACGGTAACTTGTTTTGTTACGTAGGTACAGCCATAAGAATCTAACAAAGTAATTGTGTGATTCCCGGGTGATACGTTAATGAAAGTATTGAATTCCTGTGGAATGTTATTGTCTAACTGGTATAACATATAACCATTATCGTTAATCGTGTTCATCGTTATTGTAGGAGAATTGGAAAAAGCATCACTTACCACATAAGTAAAATCAGTCACAGGTGTAACAACTTCTACTGTTGCAATTTCAGTTAATGTCAGACTGCAGAAAGGAGCGGTAGGATAACTAACGCTAACCAGTTCAAAGATGCTGTCAGAAGTTAAAGGAGGTGTGTTTAAAGTGGCATAGCCATTAACATCGAGGCTAATGGATTGATTAGCCGAACCGTCAACAATATATGTTATGATGGCATTAGGTGTTCCGCTAAAAGTTACTGTTCCTGAATTATTCTCACAAATAGTATCACCGGAAACAGAAGCTGTTGGAAAGTCTTTGATGGTAACCTCAACAGCTTCAATATCAAAACAATTGTCGTTTTCACTTTTTATATAATACGTTCCACTTGTGTCAATGGCTGACGGATTAGGCAGCGGGTCTGTTGCGGCTGAATCATACCAATAGGAAAGTGTTCCGTTACCGGTACTTCCATTGGTGATATAACCCTGCGTAATATCTACAATGTCAGATTCACATGCGGGAGCCGGATCAGTAATCACTAAACTGACAGGGATTATGTTCACATTTTGAGTTTGAGTGGAAAAGTTGCCGTCAATATCCGTAAAAGTCCATACTACAACAGTAGACGAGGTAATTGGAAAGCTGGTAGAAGTAACACCGGTAACAGAACCATTACAATTATCCGTGGCAGTAGGTGGAGTGATGCTGTTTACCTGACATATACTGCTGACTGCCGGTAGTGTAGTCAGGTCTGCTACGGGGGCAATTGTATCCTGTATCACAACAGACTGGTTTTGCGTAGAGGTGTTTCCGCTGTTATCCGTAAAAGTCCATACAACTGTGGTAGAAGCTGTAATCGGAAAAACAGTCAAGGTAGTTCCTGTTATTAATCCGTCACAGTTATCGGTAGCTGTTGGTGGTGTCATACTGATTACCCGACATTGTTCGTTCACGATTGGTAATGTAGCCAGATTTGCTACGGGAGAAATGGTATCTTGTACTACAACCAGCTGGTTTTGCGTAGAAGCATTTCCGTTGCTATCCGTAAAAGTCCAGGTAACGGTCGTTGAAGCTGTAATCGGGAAAGTAGTTGAGGTACTTCCGGTTATGGTTCCGTCACAGTTATCGGTAGCTGTTGGTGGTGTAATGCTTGTTACCTGACATTGTGCGTTCACTGCCGGCAATGTAGCTAAATCGGCTACAGGAGCAGTAGTGTCCTGTACTATAACCGATTGGCTCTGTGTAACAGTGTTTCCGCTGCTATCTGTAAAAGTCCATATTACGGTAGTAGAAACCGTAACCGGGAAAACGGTGGAGGTTGTCCCTGTTATGGTTCCGTTACAGTTGTCTGTGGCTGTTGGCGGTGTAATGCTGGTTGCCAAGCACTGTTCGTTTACTATAGGCAACGTAGTTATATCAGCTACGGGAGCGGTGGTATCTTGTACTATAACCGACTGACTTTGTGTAGAGGTATTTCCGTTGTTGTCAATAAAAGTCCAGGTTATGGTAGTTGAAGCTGTAATCGGGAAAACAGTTGTAGTTATTCCTGTTATGGTTCCGTTACAGTTGTCTGTGGCTGTTGGCGGTGTAATGCTGGTTACCTGACATTGTTCGTTCACGGTTGGTAGGGTAATCAGATCTGCCACGGGAGCAGTAGTATCGTTAATTACAACCGACTGGCTCTGTGTAGAAGTATTTCCGCTGTTATCCGTAAAAGTCCAGGTTACGGTAGTCGATGCCGTAATCGGGAAAGCGGTTGAGGTAGTTCCAGTTATGGTTCCGTTACAGTTGTCTGTGGCTGTTGGTGGTGTAATATTGGTTACCTGACATTGTTCGTTCACAGTTGGTAAGGTAGTCAGATCCGCTACGGGAGCAGTAGTGTCCAGAATCACAACCGACTGGTTTTGCGTAGAGGTATTTCCATTACTGTCTGTAAAAGTCCAGATAACTGTTGTCGAAGTCGTAATCGGGAAAGTAACTGTGGTCGTTCCTGTTATGGTTCCGTTGCAGTTATCCGTTGCAGTTGGTGGCGTAATACTATTTACCTGGCATTGTTCGTTCACAGTTGGTAAAGTAGTCAGATCCGCTACGGGAGCAGTGGTATCCTGAATCACAACCGACTGGTTTTGCGTAGAGGTATTTCCATTACTATCCGTAAAAATCCAGACAACGGTAGTGGAAGCTGTAACCGGGAAAGTAGTTAAGGTAGTTCCTGTTATGGTTCCGTTGCAGTTGTCCGTTGCTGTTGGTGGTGTAATGCTTGTTACCTGGCATTGTTCGTTCACAGTTGGCAAGGTAGTTTGATCAGCCACGGGAGCATTGGTGTCCTGAATCACAACCGACTGATTTTGGGTAGTGGTATTTCCATTACTATCCGTAAAAGTCCAGATAATGGTAGTGGAAGCCGTAATCGGGAAAGTAGTTGAAGTAGTTCCCGTTATGGTTCCATTGCAGTTATCCGTTGCTGTTGGCGGCATAATACTGTTTACCTGGCATTGTTCACTCAGGGTTGGCAGTGTCGTGATATCCGGAATAGGATTGGTCGTATCGTTAATGATTATAGTCTGGTTTTGTGTAGAAGTATTCCCGCCGTTATCTGTAAAAGTCCAGACAACGGTAGTGGAAGCCGTAATCGGGAAAGTAGTTGAGGTAGTTCCTGTTATGGTTCCGTCACAGTTGTCTGTGGCAGTTGGAGGTGTCATGCTGCTTACCTGACATTGTTCGTTCACTGCCGGTAAGGTAGCTAAATCAGCTACAGGAGCAGTGGTATCGTTAATTACAACTGTCTGGTTTTGCGTAGAGGTATTTCCATTGCTATCTGTAAAAGTCCAGACAACGGTAGTGGAAGCTGTAACCGGAAATGTAGTTAAGGTTGTCCCTATTATGGTTCCGTTGCAGTTATCTGTTGCAGTTGGTGGTGTTATACTGATTACCCGGCATTCTTCGTTTACACTTGGCAACGTAGCTAAATCAGGTACGGGAGCAGTAGTATCACTAATGACGACAGTCTGGTTTTGCGTGGAAGTATTTCCATTACTGTCTGTAAAATTCCAGGCAACGGTAGTCGAAGCTGTAATCGGGAAAGTAGCTGTGGTTGTTCCTGTTATGGTACCGTCACAGTTGTCTGTGGCAGTCGGCGGTGTAATACTGGTTACCTGACATTGTTCATTCACTGCCGGTAACGTGAGGATATCGGCTGTAGGAGCAGTAGTGTCCTGTATCACAACCGATTGGTTTTGAGTAGTAGCGTTACCGCTATTATCCGTAAAAGTCCATACTATGGTAGTCGAAGCTGTAATCGGGAAAGTAGTCGAAGTTGTTCCGGTTATGGTTCCGTTACAGTTATCCGTGGCAGTCGGTGGTGTAATGCTTGTTACTAGGCATTGTTCATTCACAGTCGGTAAGGTTGCCAGATTCGCTACGGGAGCGGTAGTGTCGTTAATTACCACTGCCTGGTTTTGAGTAGCAGTATTCCCATTGCTGTCTGTAAAAGTCCAGACAACGGTAGTGGAAGCTGTGATCGGGAAAGTAGCTGTGGTCGTTCCGGTTATGGTTCCGTTACAGTTATCCGTGGCAGTTGGCAGTGCAATACTGTTTACCTGACATTGTTCGTTCACTGCCGGCAGCGTAGTTACATCCGCTACAGGAGCAGTGATATCGTTGATTGAGACGGATTGGTTTTGAGTAGAACTATTCCCGTTACTGTCCGTAAAAGTCCATACAACGTTAGTCGAAGTTGTAACCGGAAAAATAGTTGTGGTCGTTCCGGTTATAGTTCCGTCACAGTTATCGGTAGCGGTCGGTGGTGTAATGCCGGTTACCTGACATTGTTCGTTCACAGCAGGTAAGGTAGTCGTATCTGCTACGGGAGCAGTCGTATCATTAATGATTATCTGCTGAGTTTGTGAGGCAGTATGTCCGTTACTATCTGCATAATCCCAGGTAATGGTGTAGGTTCCTTGTGTGTTATAATTAAGTGGATCTGCAGTGGTTGCTGTAATTGTTCCGCCGGTACACAGGTTGGTAGCGGTTGGGAAATCACTGTTGGCAATGCTGACAGTACATTGAGCAATCAAAGGAGGTAAGTTCGTTACATCAGGAACGGGATTACCGGAAACTACCTGAACAACATAAGGAGCACTTGTTACCGGACCGGAAGAACAAGGAGCATTGGAAGTTAATTCAACAGTTATGATATCTCCGTCAATCAGTGTGGCGTCCGTATAGGTCGATGAATTAGTCCCAACATTAAAATTATTTTTTTCCCATTGATATACAGGTGTCGTGCCTCCGTTTACAGGTACTGCCGTAAAGGTGACACTTGTGCCGGAACAAATTTGACCGGTAGGATTTGCCGTAATACTTACACTTGGCGTAACAGCAGGGTTTACAGTTATATTTCTGGAAACTGTTGCTGTATTTCCGCAACTATCTGTCGTAATCAGATACAACGTCTGGTTTCCGGCTGTCGGGAAATTTATGGTAGGATTTGTTCCTGTTGCTACAGAGGGAACACCGGACGCATTAAAACTCCAGTTATAACTGTAGGGAGGAGCACCGTATTGTCCGCCATTGGTGCTGACTGTCATACTGGTATTTTGACAGACAGTAGTACTGGTTAAATTAATTCCGCCTGCTGTAGCGACAGGGAGTTCTACAGTTCTGCCCTGAATAGTTATGGTTAAAGGACTATTGGCTCCGATACAGGTTGAAGAACATCCGGTTGCTCCGTAACAACTTCTGAAAAAATGCAGAACAAAAGGGATTGTCTGAACGGAACATGAAGGGGTTGGAAGGCAGCTTTGAATATCTGAATATATGGATATATTCGAAGCTGTACATGTTCCTCCACCAATACCATTACAGAACCAGTAAAACCCTGCAGCAGAAGGGCTTGTGCAACCGTTTGTAGAAAACCGCATAGCCCCATCCTGTAACCAGCATAATCCGCTTGCCAGATAATTCAGTGAAAATGTAACGTCTATTATAGTACTGGCGGCAGGCTGATTTACACTTAAAGGATAATTACAGGAATTGGTAAAATTACAGCTGGCATTATACATTGAACCTGTAATTGATGCTTGAGCCAATGTATTTGAACCGGTTACCAGCGGATCGATGACGAGTTCGTGTTGATCAATTAAAGAATTTATCCATTCAAAAGGAACTACGATTCCCATTGTATTTTTATTAACTACATAAGCTACAGCTTGTACAGACTCTTTACTACCCCCTTTAGGATAGATTATGCCGGAATTGATCTGAATCAGTTCTTGTTGATTTGAAACGGAGAGCGGTCCTATATTTTCTGTTGTTCCCGGAGTTTCCGAAAAATCCAGACGCAGATTGGTATTGTTGTGATTGAACTCGTCTTTAAAAATAAGCTCTTCAAATGTACCGAACGCATTTTTCTTCATGATAAAGTTTGTTTTCACAGCTCCTCTGTGAACTACGAGCTCGGCATCAATGCCGTCAAATATATTTTTAATATACATCCCGTCATCGCCTATGGTGTAATTGCTCCAGTCTGCTTTTGCTTTAAATGTTTCTTTACCCTGAACACGTGTCCAAAGTGTCCAGCTGTTAAAATAAACTTTTCCCTGTGGTGTCTTTATGTAGGTTCTTTGCCTGGCTATCTCAAAGCCGACAGGTTCATATAAAAAACCGGACTCATAAACATCAGGAGCAACAGGTCTTATTTTATTGCTTACGGCAATCCATCTCCCTTTTTGATAATAATTTATGTTTCCTGAAGCTTTTTGAATATAAAAAACAGCAGGATCTGTATTGTCCACATAATATCGTTCGTTCTGTGTTCTTTTGCCTAAAACTTCAACGCAATCATGACATGGGGTGTCTTCATTTTCAATTCCAAAATCAGGATGTGCATAATCATCCGGATTGTTTTGTTTTTTCCATTCTGCCAGATTACCTTTTTTAGGTTCAGAAAAATAGGTAAAATTGTATTCTTTTGTGTACGGACCATTTCCATACGGGTCTTTTTTTGAAGTTTGAGCATGTAAAGAGGCTGATAGTAATAAGAATAATACGGAACAACCCAATTGCAAAACATTTTTTTTTCTTAATAAAGGTAATTTTAAAAGAAGCATAGGCACGTGGTTAATTTTTTTTGGTTGCTAAAAATACACATTTTTTTGATTCATAACTTTTTTTTGAAAATTTAGGTTTTAATGAATAGGTTTTTCTTAATTAAATATGTTTTTATACGACATAAGTTTAAATAGCTATTATATTGTTCAGCCGATGTAATTGAACGATATAAATGGGTTGATAGTAGTATATATGATGGGAGAGCATTCAGTCTGATACGTTACCCGATTGGTATGGTTCAGACAAAAATAAACTGCTTATTTTTAATTGTTTAGGTTACAGAAATAAGTTCCTGTTGTTGAATTATGTTTTGTCAGGTATAAAATAATTCATTTAATGATTAGTATAGCTGAAAATCTATTCTACGCATATTTTGCGGAGATTAGCGTGCTTTTTCTCCGCAAATTCATTATTCTAAACAAAAATATTGGTTAAAAGAGTGTGTTAGTATGTTATTTCCTAAAAAAAGATATTGCGAAAAATCTTCATCAAAAATATTATTTCAATGAAAATAGAACCTACTTTCCGATACAGAAATTCGCAAAAATATTCCCCAACAATTCATCATTCGTCACCTCGCCCGTGATCTCACCAAAGTGAAACAATGCTTCGCGGATATCAATCGCCATCAGGTCTGAAGAAAGACCGGATTCCAGTCCCCATTTTACTTTCTGAATTTCTTCTAAGGCTTTCAACAGAGAATCATAGTGCCTTGAATTCGTGACAATGGTTTGATTGTTTCGCAAGGCTCCGGTGTTTACAAAAGAGAGCAGGGTTTGTTTGAGTTCTTCGATGCCGATGTTTTGTTTAGCAGAAATAAGTTGAAGTTTCAAGTTTAAAGTTTCATGTTGTAACGTCAAGGAGTCAAATTGATTTTGGATATTACAAACTTCTGTTTTATTTAATAAATCAATTTTGTTGACTACTACTACTATGGGTTTGGAAGGATATTTATTTAAAATTTTCTCAATTTCGATGAGATAGGTTGAACCTGAAACCTGAAACTTGAAGCTTTCAAACAAGTAAACGACTACCTGTGCCTGCTCAATCTTTTCAAACGTCTTTTTGATACCAATACTTTCTACATGATCAGTAGTTTCACGGATACCGGCTGTATCAATAAACCGGAAGCCAATTCCCTCAATAACTAATTCATCTTCTATGGTATCACGAGTCGTGCCGGCAATATCTGAAACAATGGCCCGTTCCTCATTCAGTAAAGCATTGAGCAGGGTAGATTTGCCCACATTAGGTTCGCCTACAATGGCAATCGGAATTCCGTTTTTGATTACATTGCCCACTGCAAACGAATCGATCAGACGCTTCAGTACAAATTCAATGCGGTTCAGCAACTCATGAAACTGGGTACGGTCTGCAAATTCAACATCTTCTTCGGCAAAATCCAGTTCCAGTTCAATCAATGAGGCAAAGTTGAGCAGCTCCTGCCGTAATTGGGCTATTTCATTGCTGAATCCACCCCGCATTTGCTGCATGGCGATTTGGTGCGTAGCCTCATTATCGGAAGCTATCAGATCTGCTACTGCCTCGGCTTGTGATAAGTCTAATTTTCCGTTTAAAAAAGCCCGTAGCGTAAATTCACCGGGTTGAGCCATTCTGGCTCCATTCCGCAACAGCAATTGTATGATTTGTTGCTGAATAAATGTGGAACCGTGACAGGAAATTTCTACCACATCTTCTCCGGTGTAGGAATGCGGGTTTTTAAACAGCGAAACCAACACCTGGTCGTAGGTTTTACCGTCAGCAATAATGTGTCCCAAATGAAGGGTATGTGTTTTTTGTTTTGTCAGATCCTTCCCTGAAACCGATACAAAAACGTTGGAGACAATGGTGACAGCTTCTTTGCCGGAAAGCCGGATAACAGCAATGGCACCTGCTCCCGAAGGAGTTGCTAAAGCAACAATGGTTTCAGTTGGAATCATAAACGGTGTTTAATTTCTGCAAAATTACATAATTTTTTCGGTTGTCAGTTTTCAGGTTCTTCGGAACCTCAATCTGTAACCCAAAAGCAGATTCACCTGAAAAACCCAATCTTAATAAAATGTTATAATGACAATTATCAGTTTAAATTCGACGGATAATGATTAACTTTACATTAGTGATGAGTTGAAAAGAGGTGCGTTGTAAGTAAAGATTTCTTGCAGAGGATCAAAACAAATTAAACGGTCAACCCCATCTTGATCTACAGATACAGAAAAATGAACAACTAAGTTGATAATACATAACCAAAAACAACCAAAAACTAAACAACATGAAACGCATATTATTTCCTACCGATTTTTCTGAAGCAGCAAATAACGCTTTTGTATATGCCCTTAAACTGGCTGATGCGATGAAAGCAGAGTTAATCACACTGCATGCATACGAACTCCCGCAATTGCACATGGGGGGCTTGCCCAATACACTCAAAGAAGTGTATGACAGCATTGAATTAGAGAACTTTGAGAATTTTAAAGACCAGATACCCGTACTCCGGGAGATTGCCGAAAGATATCATTTCGGGCATGTCAAGATCAGCAATATTCTGAAACACGGCGATCTGATCTGGACGATCAAAAAAGTAACCCGGGAAGAAAATATTGATTATGTAGTCATGGGAACCAAGGGAGCCTCAGGACTTAAGGAAACCTTTTTGGGATCCAATACCGGTAGCGTGATAACCGAACTGGAAGCTTATGTGATTGGGGTGCCAGAACATTCAGAATATGCCGGTATTCAGAATATAGTGTTTACCACGAGGTTCCGGGAAAAAGATTTGAAAGCACTTAAAAAAGTACTCAAATTGGCCAAACTTTTTGGAGCCAAAGTACATTGTCTTTATGTGAAAACCAAAAAAACCGATGTTAACCCGGTGATTATTGAAGACTGGAAATTCCTTTTTAAAGACGAGAAAGTATTTTTCCATATTTTTGAAGATGAAAATGTACAACAGACCATTCTCAATTTTATAGATTCCTATGATGTAGATATGTTGGCGATGCTTAATTACAAACGGGGCTTTTTTGAAGAACTCTTCAAACAGAGCCTTACGCAGAAATTATCTTATCATGTACAGGTACCCTTACTAGCCATTCATGAAAGTCGTTTAGACTAGAATTATTGCAGGCTTTCTGCTTAATTTTTTACTATAAGATAAGGTTTAATCTGTTTTCAAGGCCATTTCGGAGATCCGCCGGTGATTCGTAAAACCCTTTGAAAACAGATTTCATTTATGCCGGATTTTCCATGATTTAAAAACTTTTTCAAACAACTTCGCACAAATCCCAAAATAACGGAGCTGTCAGATACAGTTACAGTTGTTCCGGCTTATCCGTAATTCTTCCTAAATCTGAAACCTGAAACCTGGAACAAAAAAAATCATTACATTAGTGCCATAAACAAACCAACCTTATGGAAGAAAACTTACCTGTAAAAAAGGGTTTTGTAAACAAAGCCCTCGATTTTATCGAAAAAAAAGGAAACAAATTGCCTGATCCGGCTATTCTGTTTTTTAGTTTAATGATCGGGATCTGGATAATTTCAGCCTTATTGTCCAATGTCACCTTTGATGTTATCGATCCCCGTTCGCAAGCCCCTATTGAGGTGATCAATCTGTTAAGCGGAACCTCTCTGGCGGCTTTTTTGTCTAATATGGTAACTACCTTTACCGGATTTGCTCCGTTAGGAATTGTATTGGTAGCCATGCTCGGAGTAGGTGTAGCTGAACACGCCGGCTTTATTAACGCCGGACTGAAATCGATGCTGAGCATTACCCCGAAAGCTTTGTTAACCCCTATGCTGATTTTGGTGGCCATAGTATCTCACACGGCCACGGATGCAGGTTATGTATTGGTTATCCCGTTGGGAGGTGTGATTTTCTACGCAGCCGGTCGCCATCCCTTATCGGGAATAGCCGCTGCTTTTGCCGGGGTATCCGGAGGATTTAGTGCTAATTTTGTCCCTTCGGGAATCGATCCGCTATTGCAGGGGTTTACCCAATCAGCCGCTCAGATCATTAACCCGGCGATTGAACTAAACCCGCTGAACAACTGGTTTTTTACGTCGGCATCCACTTTATTGATTGTTGCGATTGGTTGGTACATTACGGATAAAATTGTGGAGCCACGCTTAAAGACAGTTACGGTGGCGGTAAGCGAAGATGAACAACCTACGATGGACAAACTGTTGCCTAAAGAGAAAAAGGCTTTTTGGACAGCTTGTTTAGTTATGGTTGTCTGTTTGCTGGCTCTCTTTTTGTGGGCTGCTCCGGCCGATTCGGCTTTGCGGGCCGAGTCAGGCGATCTGGCTGCTTTATCTGCTCCGTTAATGCGTTCCATTGTGCCGTTGATTTTTATCATTTTCCTTATTCCGGGGGTGGTGTATGGTTTGATGTCGGGAACCTTTTCCAAATCAAAGGATATTATCGACAGTATGACCAAATCCATGAGCGGTATGAGTTACTATATTGTGATGGCCTTTTTCTGTGCTCTTTTTATAGATGCCTTTACCAAGTCAAACCTGGGAGCTTTATTAGCCATTAAGGGAGCTTCCGGCCTAAAAGCACTGGCTTTACCTCCTGAGATTACTATTGTCGGGATTGTACTGCTGACTGCTTTTGTCAATTTGTTTATCGGTTCTGCTTCGGCCAAATGGGCACTGTTAGCTCCAATCATGGTGCCGATGCTGATGCAATTGGGCATTTCTCCGGATTTAACCCAGGCCTCTTATCGGGTAGGGGATTCGGTTTCTAATATTATTACGCCGCTAATGCCTTATTTTCCGTTAGTGGTGGTGTATTGTCAGAAATACGTCAAGAGCACGGGTATCGGGACACTGGTCTCTATGATGATTCCGTATTCTATCGCTTTTATGGTGTTGTGGACACTATTTTTACTGATTTATTGGGCATTGGGTATTCCGTTGGGGTTACAGGCAACGTATGAGTACATTGCTCCCTGACACATCAATAAATTGTGATATAAAATAAAGCCGGAACTAAATTTTAGAGTTCCGGCTTTTTAGTTTTATTTAAAAAAGATTATTTCACGACAATCTCTTCTGGTTTAGCGGCAATTTGAACACCGGGAAGTTTTACCGGAGCTCCTATCTGAGCCAGAAAGCTTCCGTTTACTTCTCCTTTTTTGTAGGTCGTGAAGCCGATGCGGTACAAGCCCATGACCAGTGATTTGGTTGGGTTAGATGTATCGCTGGTGATTCTCATCAACGAATTGTATTTGCTGCCCGACGGTTGAGCCGGCATTTCACTTGAATCATCGTTGTGCTCGATAGCGATCCATTTGGTTGTTTTAGCTTTTGTAGCAACATCTTCTAATTTTAAAACGCTTTCAGCTCTTTCAAAAGAAATCCAGGTGTCAAAATAACTCTTGGTGTCGGTTGCATTGGCGGTGTAATCCGGAGAAACAATATCTTTGTCTGTTGCTTTGGTTCCTTCCGGAACCGGTGATATCATGCGGATGCCGATTTCTGGAGCCGCAACCGGTATCCATACATACACATAATACATTTTTTTTCCGTTTACCACTTCATCCGGGGCTGTACCGGGTTTTATAAATCCGAAATAACTGGAAAGGTCAGTATAGGGTACTCTGACTTCTTTGCCCATCAGACTTTTTTTGCCTAAATCAGCTCCAAACTTATCTAATTTTTGAGCTGTGGCGGAGGCAGCGAAACTAAGACAAATCATCGCCGCTAAAACATTTTTTTTCATTATTTATTGGTTTTTGGTTAATCCTACTCTTTTACGGATTTTCGGTTCCTCCTTGGGTAAATGTACTTAAAATTAGGGCATAAAAAAATCGCATTGATACAAAACAATACGATTTCTTTTAAAATATTGAAAATATATTAATTATTTAACATAACCGGCATAACTAACATGGTTATGACTTCACCTTCATCTAAACCGTCAACAGGTGTTAAAATTCCGGCCCGGTTGGGCAATGACATTTCCAGTTGAATTTCATCCGATTGCAGATTGGTCAGCATCTCCGTTAAAAAGCGTGAATTAAACCCGATTTGCATATCATCACCCTGGTAATCACAGGTCAATCGTTCTTCAGCTTTGTTAGAGTAATCAATGTCTTCGGCAGAGATGTTCAGTTCCGTTCCGGCAATTTTTAAACGGATCTGGTGGGTCGTTTTGTTTGAGAAAATAGCGACACGACGTACGGAACTCAGAAATTGTGTACGGTCGATGTGTAACTTGTTCGGGTTTTCTTTTGGAATAACCGCTTCATAATTAGGGTATTTCCCGTCAATCAGACGACAAACCAGCATATAATTATCAAATGAAAAAACAGCATTACTGTCGTTGTATTCAATTTTTACTTCGCTGTCAGAAGTCCCCAGAATACCTTTTAAGATATTCAGCGGTTTCTTCGGCATGATAAAATCGGCTACTTCAGAAGCTTTTACATCCGTTCTGGAATATTTAACCAATTTATGGGCATCGGTAGCCACAAAAATTAATCCTTCGGGAGAAAACTGAAAGAAAACGCCGGACATTACCGGACGCAGGTCATCGTTTCCGGCAGCAAAAATAGTTTTACTGATGGCGGTTGCCAGCACTTCTGCGGGTACTAATGTAGAAGACGGATCATCTAAGACAACCGCTTTCGGAAATTCGTCTCCTGATGCATAGGCTAAGGCATATTTTCCGGAATTTGAGCTGATTTCGATGGTGTTATTCTCTTCAACAGTAAAGGTCAAGGGCTGTTCGGGAAATGTTTTTAGAATTTCTAATAACAATTTTGCAGGAACTGCAACGCTTCCTTCGCTTTTGCTGTCAATTTCGAGTGTGGCAGACATGGTGGTTTCTAAATCAGAAGCCGATACAACCAGACTGCTGTTGTTTAATTCAAACAAAAAATTATCTAAAATAGGTAAGGTGTTGCTGCTGTTAATTACACTACCTAAAACTTGTAGTTGCTTTAGTAAATACGAACTCGATACTATAAACTTCATTTCGGTTTTTATTTTTTATATCCCACAAATATAAAGGTAAGTATTGAAACAAAAAAAGTATTTTATTAACATCTAACAGGCATATTTTCTTTTGCGTAAAAAAGAGAATAAACCGGCAAAAATAAATAACAGGACAATTGGCAATCCAATCGTTATCAATTGAATAAAAGTATAATCGCTATTCACTTTTTCTTTATCCAGAAAGGCTAATTTTACTTCCTTGTTTCTAATGTTAATAAGTCCGCTGTCATCCAGCAGATAATTCATGGCATTCAGCAGAAATTCTTTATTCCCGTAAACCTGCTGTGTCCATTGGTCGATACCGCCATTCAACGGTTTTTTATTAACATAGTTATAGTTAACAAGATCTCCGTCGGCAAGTACAATCATTTTATTTTCCACACCATCATCTGCGTTTGAACTGATGGCAAAAGGTTTAACCCGGTTTTTAAAAGCAGAAGTAAATTTTCCTTCCAATAAAACGCCGATGTTCTGATTTCCTTTGTTAAATGACGGCTCGTTCAGTTCTTCCATGAACTCATACAGATTCAATCCCATCGGGGCACCAACAGCTTTAGATTGAGGTGAACTTTTGAGAAGAACCGTTTTTCGGATACCGTTTTTCAAAGTGTCGATCGTATTGGCAAATTCCAATTTAACAAGATTGATGTTTTTGTTAATTGTATGATTATTTTCTGATTTCACTATCGGAGAATATAGCCAGTCGATGGGAATTTCACCTTGGGCAGACTGGGCTGTAATGGGGGTAGAAAGTAAATCCTGCACCAATTGATAATTGATCCGTACGCCGTATTTAAAAAATAAATCATCTAAATTTAGTTCTCTCGGAAACGCTAATGTTGCATTGTCTTTGTTTTGAAGCGAATCGATATCAGCCACTACCTTATCAATCAGCCACATCGTTTTTCCGCCTTTCATCACAAATTGGTCTAGGATATATTTTTCATTATCCGAAAAGGCTTCGGTGGGCTTTACAATCAGGGCGGCATCAAAACGATGGAGGTTTTCCATGATTTTTTGAGGATTATCCTGCAATGAATCCAGGTTAAATTCACCCAATTGATAGTATTCTTTCAAATTCATCAAATAATCAGCCTGGTACTTGTCAGCCATTTCGCCATTCCCTTTTAACACAGCAATTCGTTTCTTTTTTTCGGTGGTAATTTTGGTAATTGCATCGGCAAAAGCAAATTCTAATAGCTGCACAGAACTGTTGATGTTTTCAGAAGGGGTATTCCCGAAATTATTGATCAGCAGCGGTACACGGACGGATCTTTCGTTTTGGTTGGCAATAGCCCAGGGGAAGATTTGAATTAATTCTTTTTTCCCTTTTTTATTGCTGTTGATGTTGGTGGGTATAAAGCCCAGTCTGACCAACTCGTCCACATATTGCCGGGCATTGCTTTCGTCTTCCAACGGGTTGGTAAACTGAAAAATTAAATTGGCATTATAACTGCGGAATTCCTCCAGAATTTGCTTGGTTTCGCTTTGCAGGCGTTTAAATTCTGGCGGAAAGTTTCCGTCTAAAAATACATCAATAAAAACCGGTTCCTCTATGTTTTTGATCAGGTTGATGGTGCTTTCAGACAATGTGTAACGCTTGTCCTGAGTTAAGTCAAATCGTTTAAAATAAAAGTTTCCGACCAGGTTTAGTAAAAGTAATCCGGTAAAAAGCAGTAATAGTGGCAGTATATTTTTTTTGATTTGTGTGTTCATTCGCTTTTCAGGGATTTAAGTTGATAAACCGTTGCGGCCAAAAATAAAACCGTTACACTGATAAAATAAAGTACATCACGGGTATCGATGACTCCCCGGCTGATGCTTTTGTAATGAAAATCCATGCCCAATGCCGCAACAAAGTCGGAAAAAGACGTTGTGAATGTTGAAATTCCTTCAAAACCAAAATAGAACAGAAAACATAAAAATACAGCCATAATAAAGGCCACAATCTGGTTTCCCGAAAGGGTAGAAGTAAACAATCCGATGGAAGTGTAAGAAGTGACCAGAAAGAGTAACCCGAAATAGGAGCCAATCGTACTGCCCAAATCAAAACTTCCGGCGGGAGAACCATAGCTGGAAATCACAAAAACATAAACCAGCGTCGGTAGCAAAGCCATAAGTATTAAAACAAAGGCTCCGATAAATTTACCGTTTACGATTTGCCAGCCGGTCAAAGGTTTGGTTAAGAGCAATTCAATTGTTCCCTGTTTTTTTTCATCGGAAAAGCTTCGCATGGTTACGGACGGAATCAGAAAGATCAAAATCCACGGAGCCAGAGTGAAAAACGGATTCAAATCGGCAAAACCACTGTTTAAAATATTAAAATCGCCTTCAAACACCCACAGAAAAAGTCCGTTGAGAATCAAAAATATGGCAACCACCATATAACCGACAGGTGAGCCAAAAAAGGATTTTATTTCCCGTAAAAGAATAGCTTTCATTTATTTTTTTGGTAATTTAGAGATTAAGGTAATGAAACCAGTTTGTCCACACTCCAGGCCTCCGGTTTATCGTTAAACAGTTTTTTGGTAAACTGCCAAACCTCATCAAATAACGCCGAGTTGCGGTAATTTTCCAGGTCTTTTTCTGTTTCCCAATAACTGTATGTAAAAAAAAGGCTGGGGTTATGTTTATCCCGGTACAATTCTAACAAACGGTTTCCGGGAGCATTTCGTATTTTTTCCTTCATTAAATCGAAATTTTCAAGGAATTTCGGAATGTTTTCTTCGTGAAAACTCATTTTTACAATTCGGACAAACATCTTTTTTATTTAAAATTAATGGTTATGGTGTCACGGTAACCAATTCCCAACAAACTGGTTGCTGTGCCAACCGTTGCGGCATTGCTTCTGAAAATAGCAATTTCGAGGTAGCCGGCCTCGTTGAAAATAGCCAGTTTTTCACCTTCATAATATTTGATCGGGAATTTATCTGAAACAGCGATGGACGAATAATTGGGCAGAATCGTTTTTAACGGTCGGGGTTTGAGGTCAATTTCATAGGGTCTTCCTTTGCCCAGTTCAATAAATTGTTTTTTAGAAATATTAATGACAATATTCCCAAAATGATCAATGTAAATAACATTGCCCCGGATGGAATTCCCGTCTTTGGAAATAATGGGCTGTAAATCGGTAATCTGTTTTAAAGAAGGAATGTCTTTCCCGATTACATTCAGCGAGCCGCCTTTTGCCAGATGACAGGCTACTGTTTTAAACACATCCATATCGGTTGCATCCTGCGATAAGCGGTCGTGGATATTGATGGCTACAATTTTTTGCGGAACAATGTGCTGGGTGAGCATGCTTAAAATTCCGTTATCGGCACACACAAAAAAATGATCGTTCCACTGCATGGCAATATGATCGTTTTCAGTATTGCGTTCAGCATCTACACCGATCAGGTGAACCGTTCCTTTGGGAAAACTGGCATAGGAGGCCTGGAGGATATAACTGGCTTCTGAAATGTTGAACGGGTCAATGTTGTGTGAAATGTCTATCATCTTAGCCTCCGGAAATTCAGATATGATTTTACCCTTCAAAGCTCCTACAAAATGGTCTTTGAGTCCGTAATCCGTGATGAGTGTAATTATTGACATTTTTTTGTTTATAACTATTCGTAGAACCTACGAAGTTTTTTGTTTAAATTTGAGTGATGCAAATCTACTAATTAAAAACTATTTTTTAATTTTAAAACTGTTGCTTTTGAACGAAAGAATAATTGAACTACATGACATTGCCCCAAAAGAGTTTTGGGGAGCTCAGGATACCCATCTTGAAACCATCAAAAAATACTATCCAAAGCTGAAAATTGTAGCCCGGGGAACCACCTTGAAGGCTTACGGCGAGAAGGAGGTACTGGATGAATTTGAAAATCGATTTAACCGATTGATGCTGCATTTTACCCGTTACAATAATATTGATACCAACGTTATTGACCGGGTGATTCAGAGCAATTCGCAGGAAGAACAGCGAATGCCTGATCATGACAAAATCCTGGTGCATGGCATTGGCGGTAAGCTTATTAAAGCGATGACACCCAACCAACAGAAAATGGTTGATTTAGTACACAAGAATGATATGGTTTTTGCAGTGGGACCTGCGGGAACGGGAAAGACCTACACCGGGGTTGCCTTAGCGGTAAAAGCCTTAAAAGAAAAGCAGGTAAAAAGAATTATTTTAACCCGCCCTGCTGTAGAAGCCGGTGAGAATTTGGGTTTTCTTCCCGGTGATATGAAGGAAAAACTGGACCCGTATATGCAGCCGTTATACGATGCTTTGCGGGATATGCTGCCTCCGCAGACTTTAGAGGATTATATTTTAAAAGGAATTATCCAGATTGCTCCGTTGGCTTTTATGCGTGGAAGAACCCTGGATAATGCATTTGTAATTTTGGATGAAGCCCAGAATTCAACCCATTCGCAAATGAAAATGTTTTTAACCCGAATGGGTAAGAACGCCAAGTTCATTATTACCGGCGACCCGGGACAGGTTGATTTGCCCCGCAGAACGATTTCAGGATTAAAAGAAGCGTTGTTAATTCTGAAAGATGTAGAAGGTATCGGTATTCTTTATTTAGATGATAAAGACATTGTGCGTCACCGGTTGGTTAAAAAAGTGATTGATGCTTATAAGAGTATTGAAAATTTGGATTAAGCAGTGACCTTTTGTCTTTTGAAAAGGTTTTTTGTTTGCCGGATTTAAATTTTTGATAATCAGTGTGTAAGATAATTTTTGTGTTTTCGGCATAAAATTTGTTATAACCCATTCGTTAAACAATTAATTTTAAAGTAAAAATGAAAAAAATCTTTTTAGTATTCAGTTTGTTTGCTGCGGGTTTTGCATTTGCTCAAAAAGCAGAAATCAATGTAACCAAAGACAATTCATGGTTCAAAGCGGGCTTAAACGCCGGATTACCCATTGGTGATACTGCGGATTTTACTTCTTTTACCGTTGGAGCTGATTTACGCGGTCAATACCTGGTAACACCACATTTTGGTATTGGTGTGGCATCCGGTTATAATCATTTTTTCGGAAAAGACGGAGCTGATGATTTTGGGTTAATTCCGTTAGCCGGTTTTGCCCGTTATTATTTTCAGACCGAAGGTGTTTTTGTCGGAGCCGATTTAGGGTACGGCTTTTTAACAAATGTTGACAACAACAGTGGGGGAATGTACGTAAGCCCACAGATTGGTTATCATAACAGAAAGTGGAATATCTACGGGTTTTATCAGCATTCTTTTACCGAAAATGATATCGATATTCAGGTAGTCGGGATAGGAGCCACCTATAACATCATGTTCTAAAACCCATTCTGAAAATTATGTAAAGGACGGTTATGCCGTCCTTTTTTTATGCAAATTTTTAAAGCTGTTAATAAACAAAAAGTAAGTTATAATTTTTACTTTTGCACTTCATAACAACACACAACGATGAACACAATCACTACAACTAATTTTAATTTTCCGGATCAAAAATCTGTTTACAGGGGCAAGGTAAGAGAAGTATATAATATCAATAACGAACTGTTGGTGATGATTGCCACCGACAGGCTTTCTGCCTTTGATGTGGTTATGCCGAAAGGAATCCCGTATAAAGGACAAATCCTGAATCAGATTGCAACAAAATTCATGCAGTTAACAGAAGATATTGTGCCGAACTGGTTGATTGCAACCCCGGACCCTAATGTGGCAGTAGGTTATTTGTGCGAGCCCTTTAAGGTTGAAATGGTGATCAGAGGCTATTTGTCCGGTCATGCTGCCAGAGAGTATGCCGCCGGAAGACGGTTACTTTGCGGGGTGGAAATGCCGGAAGGATTGAAAGAAAACGACAAATTTCCAATACCGATTATAACGCCCACAACCAAAGCCGACAATGGCTCGCATGATGAAGATATTTCGCGTGAAGCTATTTTAGAAAAAGGAATAGTTTCTGAAGAAGATTATCTTGTTTTAGAAAAATACACAAAAGCCTTATACCAACGCGGAACTGAAATAGCAGCCTCAAGAGGATTGATTTTGGTGGACACCAAATACGAGTTCGGCAAAACCAAAGACGGAACGATTGTATTGATTGATGAAATTCATACCCCGGATTCGTCCCGTTATTTTTATGCTGACGGTTATCAGGAAAGGCAGCATAATAATGAAGAACAAAAACAGTTGTCGAAAGAATTTGTTCGTCGTTGGTTGATAGAAAACGGGTTTCAGGGTAAAGAAGGTCAGCAAATTCCGAATATGACAGACAATTACATTGAAACGGTTTCAGAACGCTATATTGAGTTGTATGAAAATATCATCGGTGAAAAATTTGTGAAGGCAGATATTTCCAATATACAGCAAAGAATCGAAACGAATGTCCTGAATTACCTCAAACAATAGTGTAATCAGTGTTTTACAACAATTCAGCCAAGCCAACAGCTTGGCTTTTTTAATGCTTAAATGTTAAAAATTTGTTATAAATATTTAATAATGTAACAATTAGAAATTACTGTCGTCTATTACAATATCAATCATCAAAAAATAATCAATCATTAATCAAAAAACGAACATCATGAAAAAATCAATTGTTTACTTGGGAATTGCCCTTTTGGGTTTTGGTACATTTGCTCATGCAGCAACAGACTTAAAAACCACTTCTACAGAAGAAAGTGTTTATGCCAAATATTATGCTACTCCGCTTTGTGTGGCCATCAGTAAAGGTGAAGTTGAGGTAGTGAAAAAGTTTATCGAATACGGTGCCGATATCAATGAAACTACCAACGGATTAACACCGTTAATGTATGCAGCCCGTTACAATCAGGTGGAAATTATCAAATTACTTCTGGATAAGGGAGCTAATGCAAAAACAAAAGATGAACGAGGGCTTACTGCTTTGAACCATGCAGAGAATTCAAAGGCAGCAGAAGCGGTTGAACTTTTAAAGAATCATTTAAAAAAATAAGAAAATTGGTTTAGGTTAGTTGTAAATTAAAAATCCCATCTACTGAGCAAGATGGGATTTTTTTATGAACTTATTTTAAAATGGTTTGTTTTCTGTCCGGTCCGACAGAAACCACTTTGATAGGCACTTCAACTTCTTTTTCAATAAATTCAATATATGATTTTAATTCCTGAGGCAATTCATCATAGGAAGTCATCCCGGTTAAGTCGGCCTGCCATCCTTTCATTTCGGTATAAAGTGGTTCCACATTTTCAGGTTCAATGGTATAGGGTAAGTGCGTAATTTCTTTGCCGTTGTATTGATATGCCGTACAGATTTTCAGCGTTTTAAAACCGGAAAGCACATCGCCTTTCATCATATACAGAGCGGTAACCCCATTGACCTGAATGGCATATTTCAGGGCCACTAAATCCAGCCAGCCGCAACGTCTGGCTCTTCCGGTAACCGAGCCGAACTCGTTACCCACTTTAGCCATGGTCTGTCCGTCTTCATCAAATAATTCGGTAGGAAAAGGGCCGCTGCCTACACGGGTCGTATAGGCTTTAAAAATACCGAAAACTTCTTTCACTTTGTTAGGAGCAATTCCTAATCCTGTACAGGCTCCGGCGGCTGTAGTATTGGATGAAGTTACAAAAGGATAGGTGCCAAAGTCGATGTCTAATAAAGAGCCCTGAGCCCCTTCGCATAAAATTGATTTACCTGCTTTGATAGCTTGGTTCAGGTATTCTTCGCTGTCAATAAATGTCAGTGATTTCAAAACGTCAATAGAAGCAAAAAACTCGTCTTCCATTTCTTTTAAGTCGTATTCCAAATCCACATCATAAAAAGCAATCATGGCTTCGTGTTTGTCGGCCAGAGAGCGGTAACGTTCCTTAAAATCTTCCAGTTCAATGTCGCCGATACGAATTCCGTTTCTTCCGGTTTTGTCCATATATGTAGGGCCGATTCCTTTTAGAGTTGATCCGATTTTTGCTTTTCCTTTTGATGCTTCAGATGCCGCATCCAACAAGCGGTGTGTTGGCAGGATTAAATGGGCTTTTCTGGAAATAAGTAATTTGGATTTAATATCCATATTAAATTTCTCCAGACCTTCCAATTCTTTCTGAAAAACAACGGGATCCATTACCACACCGTTTCCGATAATATTGATGGCATTTTGATGAAAAATTCCGGAAGGAACAGTGCGTAGAACGTGTTTTATTCCATCAAATTCTAAGGTGTGTCCGGCATTTGGGCCGCCTTGAAAACGGGCGATGATATCGTATTTTGAAGTTAGAACATCTACAATCTTTCCTTTTCCTTCGTCTCCCCATTGCAGGCCGAGCAGTAAATCTACAGTCATTTTTTAGTTGGTTGTTTTTCCTGTTAGAGACAGTTCGCGAACTGTCTTTACTATAATTATGTTGTTGTTTTTTAGACAAGTCGCGATTTGTCCGGGTTGGTTATTCTTATTCTGACGGTACTGCCGGGTTTTCGGTAGTGGCCGCTTTTTTGTTTCCGTATAAATAAAGTGAATGGTTGTGAATTTCGATACCGAAAATATCTTCAATTGTTTTTTTTATCTGTTGGATTCTCGGGTCACAGAATTCAATTACCTCGCCGGTATCGGTCATGATAATATGGTCGTGTTGTTTGTCAAAATACGATTTTTCATAGTGAGCCTGATTTTGTCCGAACTGATGTCTTCTGACCAAACCGCATTCCAAAAGCAGTTCAATGGTGTTATAGAGTGTGGCCCGGCTAACCCGATAGTTTTTGTTCTTCATTTTAATATACAACGATTCGATGTCAAAATGTTCCAAATTGTTATATATTTCCTGTAGAATGGCATAGCGTTCGGGGGTTTTCCGATGTCCTTTTTCCTCCAGAAACTTGGTAAAAACGTTTTTTACAATGTCCTGATTTTTGTTATTTTCCATAGGATTTTCCATATCTGCAAAGATACATTATTTTTATATTTTTACGCTTCTCTGACGTATATTTCGGTTTACATTATCAACAACAACTGTCAATCATTAATCCAGCTTGGCATTGGTTACCCGAGTTACTTTATCAATGCCGTCAATCTTTTTAATGTTTTCGATTAAGCGTTTCAAGATGGTATTGTTTTGTACCACTACGGTTACCTGACCGTTAAAAATGCCCGCTTCGCCGCTTAAGGATATGCTTTGAATGTTAACGTGCATTTGATTGGAAATTACTTTGGTCAGCTCATTGGTGAGCCCGAGCGTGTCCATACCGGTAATCTTTAAAACGGCTTTAAAATCTTCCTGCGAAGAATCAATCCATTTGGCCTGTATAATGCGGTAGGCATAATTTGATTGCAGGCTGATGGCATTCGGACAGTCTTTTTTATGTACCTTGATTCCGTCATTAATGGTTAAAAACCCAAAAACGTCATCACCCGGTATCGGGTTGCAGCAACTGGATAATTTATAGTCCAGTTTGTCCTGTTCAGCCCCGAAAACGAGCATGTCAAAGTTTTTACTCAGTTCGTATTTCTGAATCTGTTCCGGGGCCACGCTGGGTGAACGTTTTATTTTTTTGAAAAAATTCATCAGCGTGCTGCTCTTTTGAGCGGCAAAATCTTTCAGTTGCTGGTTGTCTATCGTGCCTATTCCCACCCGATAAAATAAGTCTAAACTTGTTTTCAGTTTAAAATAAACCACAAGCTCGTTCACCGTATTTTCGTTCAGGATAACTTTTAGATGACGCAGTTTACGGGTTAACAGTTCCTTACCGTCTTCTGCAATTTTTTTCGTGTCTTCGTTCAGAACGTTTTTAATTTTATTCTTTGCCCTTGAAGTGGTTACATAATCCAGCCAGTGAGCGTTTGGCTTTTGATTGGGTGAAGTGATGACCTCAATCTGGTCGCCACTGTTCAGTACATGGTTAAGCGGAACCAGTTTCCCGTTTACTCTTGTACCGCGGGTTCTGACACCAATTTCGGAATGAATGCTGAAGGCAAAATCCAACGATGTAGCTCCTTTGGGCAGTGATTTGATTTCGCCTTTCGGGGTAAATACATAGATTTCTTTGGAATATAGGTTCAGTTTAAAATCCTCCACAAAATCGACCGCATTGGAGGTAGAGTTTTCAAGAGCCTCTTTTAACAGGTTCAGCCAGGTGTCGAGCGTATTCTCTTCTGAAATTCCCTGTTTGTATTTATAGTGGGCCGCATAGCCTTTCTCGGCAATTTCATCCATCCGTTCACTGCGTACCTGAATTTCAACCCAACGGCCTTTGGGTCCCATCACGGTAATGTGCAGGGCTTCGTATCCGGTTGATTTGGGCGAAGAAATCCAGTCTCGTAGGCGGCTCGGACTCGGGCGGTAGTGATCGGTTACAATAGAATATATTTTCCAGGCAATGAACTTTTCGTCGTGTTGGTTAGACTTATAAACAATCCTCAGGGCGAATTTATCATATACTTCATCAAAAGAAACCCCTTGTGCCAACATTTTACGGCGAATGGAATAAATGGATTTCGGACGGCCTTTGATGGTGTATTCGATGCCCTCCTCGTCTAATGATTTTTTCAGGACATCGGAAATAGATTCAATATAAGCTTCCTGTTCTTCTTTGCTTTCTTTCATTTTGCTGACAATGTCGGCATATACTTCCGGTTCAGTATATTTTAATCCTAAATCTTCCAGTTTGGATTTAATGTTGTATAAGCCTAAACGATGAGCCAACGGTGCATAAATATAAAGTGTTTCCGAAGCTATTTTAGCCTGTTTATAATCGACCATTGATTCCATCGTCTGCATATTGTGCAAACGGTCAGCCAGTTTGATCAGAATTACCCGCACATCATCATTCAGTGTCAGCAGCATTTTACGGAAATTTTCGGCTTGCATCGAGATTTCCTGATCGGTTTTTACCTTGGCTATTTTGGTTAACCCGTCTACCAGCTGAGCGATTTTCGGATTGAACATCTTTTCAATTTCGGCCACGGTAATAGGGGAGTCTTCTACTACATCGTGCATCAGAGCGGCCGCAATGGCAGTGGCTCCCAAACCAATTTCGGAGGCTACAATTTTGGCCACCGCAATCGGATGGAAGATATAAGCTTCTCCTGATTTTCGGCGTTGATCTTTATGAGCTTCAACGGCTACGTCAAACGCTTTCCGGATAATTTTTTTGTCTTCTGCAGTAAGTGTCTGATAACTGATGCGGAGCAGTTCTTTGTATTCCTTGGCGATAGCTTTATTTTCCTGTTCAATATCTATTTCGGTCATGGCATATTCTTAATTTACTAAAAGTAGAAAATTGATTTGAATTGTGCAAGGGGTTTTTACGGAAAGTATGTGTTCAGAACGGCCGTTGATTTTTTAAATTGTTGTGGTGTCATTCCGGTATATTTTTTAAAAACAAGCGTAAAATAAGCATGGTTTTCAAACCCCAGTTCATTGGCTGTTTCACTGATTGTTTTTTCAGAAATGGCCAGCAGACGTTTGCTCTCCAATAGTATTTTTGCGTAAATAAAATCGGTTGCGGTTGTGTTCAGCACATGTTTACAAATGCGGTTGAGGTGCTTTAGACTCATGTTCATTTTTCCGGCATAAAACGAAGGCAGTTTGTGTTGTTTGTAATGATCTGCAATTAACTTTTCCAGTATTTTGATTTTTGAATGATAGGGATGCATCTCATGGTTGCCTGTTGTTTCATAAATACCGGCCAGTTCAAGGTGAATCAGGTCAATCAGGTTTAGCAGTTTATCAGCTTTCATTAATCCGTTTTGCTGACTTTCCTTTGATAAAAGTTCGAAATAGGTTGTCATTTTGTTTATTTGCAGGCCGTTCAATACAATTTCCGGAGTATTTTCCAAAGTATTGAAAAACGGATAATCTTCAATCTTCTTTTTCCCGAAATACAGGTTATAAATTTCCTTGGAATAAAAAATGATATAACCGTCAATGTCTTCCGAAAGCTGCCAGCTGTGTACTTGTCCCGGTTTTAACAGGTAAACGGTTCCGGGTTTGATTTCATACCGGGTAAAATCAACCGTGTGAAGTCCGCTTCCATTGGTAAAGAAAACCAGTAAATAAAAATGGTGACTGTGCGTATCTTCAATGAAAGCATTCTTTTTTAAGTGTGTTTTAAAATCGTTGACATACAGATCGTTTTCATTAGTCTGACAGTTGAACTTACTGATCTGATAGACGGGAAGTTTTTTCATGCGAATATGTCTTTATAATTATATTTTTGGCGAATATATAAAAATTTTAAAGTGTTGTAAATAGCTAATTTTGCAATATAAAATTAAGTGCTATGTTTAATGTGATACGCAACGTGTTCAATAACCGATGTCCGGATTGTAATAAAGGTAAGGTTTTTAGGGATAAAAATTTTTTTTTCAGCGTCGGCTTTCCGAAAATGCATGAACAGTGCGGTCACTGTCATAATAAATTTGAAAAAGAACCCGGCTATTTTTTCGGGGCGATGTTTGTCAACTATGCCTTAACGGTTGCGGAAGGTATTATTACCTATCTCATTCTGCTTAATTTTTTTGAAAAACCTATTGATTTACGGATGATACCAATCATCGGAAGCGTTATTATATTGCTTTGCTTTTTCAATATCCGGCTTTCAAGAATGATCTGGATTTATATGTTCAGGAAGTATTCGGTTTAACCCGGAATTAATCTGTAAACTAAATTAAAATCCTCTTTGCCGTTTTGCTTCAAACAATAAAACGGCCGCAGCTACCGATACATTCATCGAGTCAATTTCGCCTTGCATCGGGATGATGATGTTTTGTTTGCTTTCGGTTCGCCATAATTCGGTTAACCCCGTTGCTTCTGTACCCACCGCCAAAGCAGTGGGAGTTGTGTAACTTTCCAGGTGATAGGCATTTGAGTTTTGTAAAGTTGCAGAATAGATGTCAATATTATGGCTTTTTAAGTAGGTTATAACTTCTTCAGTTGTTCCTACAGCAATCTGATTGGTAAACAGACAGCCTACACTGGAGCGGACTACATTCGGATTATATAGATCGCTTTTCGGATTGGCAATAATCACGGCATCAATGTTTGCGGCATCGGCTGTGCGGAGTAAGGCTCCGATATTGCCGGGTTTTTCAATTCCTTCGGCCACTAAAATAAGCGGATTGCCGGATAGGTTTAAATCGGTCAATTGATGTGTTTTTGACTTGGCTACGGCAAGAATTCCTTCGGTCGTATCGCGGTAGGCTAACTTCTGATAGACTTCTTTTGAAATTGCAAGGTAATCTGAAACGGGAAATCGTTTCAATTCTTTTTCAGCAATTAATTCAGGCAGAAACAAGATGGTTTCCAGGGTATATCCTCCTTTTACTGCCAATTCAATTTCGCGTTTACCTTCCATTAAAAATGTACCGGTTTGTTTGCGGATTTTGGCTTTTTCCTGCAATTGAACAAGCGATTTGATAAACGGATTTTGTACGGAGGTAATTGTTTTCAAGGTGTTTAATTGCTAAGTTTATTTAATTTAACCGCAAAGTTCGTAAAGATTTACGCAAAGTTCACTAAAAATGTATGTTAAACCCATAATGCATTATCATTAAAAACTTAAGGCGTTGTTTTACAGTTAATTGTTTTTTAGCCACAGATTCACAGCTACTAAATCAAAAATAATTTAAAAAATTAAGTACAAATTACACGGATATTGAAAGCTTTGCTTTCTATTAAATCTGTGAAATATAATTTTCTGAATAAAAATATAAAAAATCTGTGCATCTGTAGCTAACTAATCATGCACTACGGGTTATGTTAAGTTTATTTGTATGAACAATTGATGTTTTGTTGTGACTTTGCCGTTATAAAATACCTCTCGCTTTAATTTCCAGGTATTTGTTAATTGTATCCAGCGTCAGATCCTCCGGTTGAGTGAGTACCGAATAGATACCGTATTTTTTGAGTTCGTTTACAATTAAACGCTTTTCAAACATGAATTTTTCGGCAATCACTTTGTCATAAACTTCCTGAACGGTTGCTGCTTTTTTGTGGATGAGTTCATTCAGTTCGGTATTTTGAAAAAAGACAACCACCAGCAGATGGTTTTTGGCAATGCCTTTTAAATAAGGAAGCTGACGGTGCAAACCATCCAACGTTTCAAAATTGGTATACAGTAAAAGTAAACTCCGGTGGTTGATATTTTTCTTTATATCGGTGTATAAGCGACTGAAATCACTTTCAAAAAAGTCGGTTTTAATGTTATACAAACATTCCATAATCAGTTGCATCTGTGCAGAGCGTTTTTCGGCAACCACTCTGTTTTCTACTTTTTTGGAGAATGTAAACATACCGGCTTTGTCGTGCTTTTTCAGAATGACATTGGATAAAACCAGCGTGGCATTGATGGCATAATCCAACAGGCTCAATCCGTTAAACGGCATTTTCATCACACGGCCTTTGTCGATAATCATGTAAACCGATTGCGATTTTTCATCCTGAAACTGGTTGACCATCAGGCTGTTTTTCTTGGCTGTCGCTTTCCAGTTCAAGGTTCGGATGTCATCACCCTGGATGTATTCTTTGATTTGTTCAAATTCCATCGTATGCCCGATCCGGCGGATCTTTTTCATACCATATTGGAATAAATTGTTGGAAAAAGCCATCAGATCGTATTTCCGAAGCTGAATATAGGAAGGATAAGTAGGTACCATCTGGTCTTTGTTGAATGTAAACCGTCTGGAAATTATCCGCAAAGGCGAGGAAATATATACATTCAGGTTTCCAAACACATATTCGCCCCGTTCAACGGGACGAAGATAGTACTGTATATCGTCTTGCGAAGAAGCCTTGATTTTTCGGTTGATATCAAAATTCCTTACCTGAAACTGAAACGGAATTTCGTCGATTAATTTGGCAAAAACGGCAAACGTATAATAATTCCGGATTGAAATACGGATGGGATTCTCATCTCCGTTTGACAATTTTTCAGGAGCAATCCGGGTGGCTTCAACTCCTGTTTTGGCTGCAAAAAGGATAATCACATCCAGGGCAAAAAAGGACAAGGTGATCAGGAAAAAATACCAGGCAAGATTGTAAAATACCGGGAAAAAGAAACTCACGATGAACACAGCCACAATGCCTCCCAGCAGGTAGAAAAATAAATTGTTGATATAGAGTTGTTTAAAGCCTTTTTTCAAAACCAGTGAATTTAACGGGGAATCTCGATGGATTCGATGATCTGTTGTATGATTTCTTTGCTGCTTATGCCTTCCATTTCACGTTCGGGGGTTACAATCACCCGGTGTTGCAAAACGGGCAGAGCCGCTTCTTTAATGTCTTCCGGGGTTACAAAATCACGTCCGCGAAGGGCAGCAAAACCTTTGGCGGCATTTAGAACAGCAATTGATGCCCGGGGGGAAGCTCCCAGATATAAGAAACCGTTTTCACGGGTATTCACGACCAATTTGGCGATATACTCCAGTAAATTCGGTTCAACGATTACTTGTTTTACCAATACCTGAAAATGCCGGATATCTTCTGCCGTTAATAAGGTTTTGATGTTGTCCAGCTTGTTTTCGCTCAGCAATGCATGTTCTTTCTGAAGAATGGAAATTTCTTCTTCCAGTTTCGGATAGTCAATGTTAATTTTAAAAAGGAACCGGTCGAGCTGGGCTTCGGGCAGGCGATACGTTCCTTCCTGTTCAATCGGGTTTTGGGTGGCAATTACCAAAAACGGAGCTGTCATAGGATAGGTAGTACCGTCTATGGTGATCTGACGTTCTTCCATTACTTCAAAAAGAGCAGCCTGGGTTTTAGCAGGAGCCCGGTTGATTTCGTCAATTAGGATTAAATTGGAGAAAACGGGACCTTTTTTGAATTCAAATTCTGATTTTTTTAAATCAAAAACAGACGTTCCCAAAATGTCAGAAGGCATTAAATCGGGTGTAAACTGAATCCGGCTAAAGCCAATACTCAAGGTTTTGGCTACTAACTTTGCCGTAATGGTTTTGGCCACACCCGGAACACCTTCCAATAACACATGACCGTTAGCGAGAATGGCTACTAACAATTGATCAATCATTTTATGTTGCCCTACAATAACGGTATTTAATTCCTGTTTAATGGCCTGAATACTTTCCTGCAAAGGTTTGAGGTCGATGCGGGATTCAAAGTTAACCGTTTCGTTGTTTTCTAAATTTTCTTCCATATTATTTTTACGTTTAAAATCTGTGTTCTATTTCTTCAAATCCAGAATCTTCTCTAAAACACTGTTCAATTCAATTAAATCAGCTTCGGTGCTTTTGTATGTTTTTCGTTGTCGTTTGATGAGCAGAACTGCTTTCTCAATAAGTGTTATATCTTTTCCTGTTTTCTGATGTACTTTTTTGATAAAATCCTCATCCAAATACTGGGTGTCAATTAAGTAGTCCTGTCTTAATTTTTCAAGGAAATAAATGATCTTCTTTTCCATGATGGTATCGTGATTACCTTCCTGAAAATACAAATTTCCGATGGTTTTGGTAAAATCAACCGTTGTGTTTTCCAGTGGTCTGATAATCGGGATGATCCGTTGCTTACGTTTGGCGTTAAAAACCATAAAGATAAGCATTCCGATTAAAAACAGGTACCACGCCCATTTGAGTCCATCATGGCTCAGGATGAACCGCATGGGCGAATTAGAGACTGAACTGTTGTAGGTTTTATTCGGATACCAAAAAACATTCCCTTTGGGGATGTAAGATAAAACCTTTTCGGCATATTGATAATTCCGGTCTTTCAGTAAGTAATAGTTTGTAAAGGCATAAGGTTGGGTGTGGAGATAAATAGCTCCATTTCCGTAGGCAACTTTTATAAAGTTAACATAGGTAGAATCACGGGTTTTGTGATAACCTAAAACAGTGGTTTTTAAGGTGTCAAAAGAGGAAAAATGATATCCGGAAACCCCCATTTTCATCTGGTATTCTTTTTCATCCCACTTTTTATTGGCTAAGAAAACTTCGATCCGATCTCTGAAATAATGATTTTGAATTTTAAATTTTAGAGAATCCCGAAGTTTTTCCGAAAAGTCGTTCATGCTTAAAAAAGCATCATTTCCGTGTGACACAAAGTACAAAAGCTCATCAGTTGATGATTCGTCTATGCCGTAATAATGATCAATCGCCAAAAAGGTACCTTTAACAGAGTAGGCATCCACCAGTGTATCGTAATCATAGTAGGCATCAAAGAACTCATAGGGTGTTACACGCATTTCAGTGAGCGAATCGTTCTTGAAAAATTTGTCTTTTTCGTCCTGAAATATTTTTAAACCAAACGGTATTTTAGATTTGATGTCGAAACTCGGAGTCCAGTTGACCGGACGGGGACGATTGGCATCTACCACAATGATTAAGGCCATCAGTGCCATCAAAAAAACGATGTATATTTTAATGGTTCTGTTCATCAGGTGGATTTGATCATTTTTTCAAAAACGGTTTTTGCTTTTTCAAAAGTTTGTTCGTCCAGTTCGAATTCGCCATACCAGATGTAGTTGTAGAGGTAGGAGGCATATTCAAAGTTTGACTTGAATGCCGAGTCCTGTATTTCATACAGGTAATCGGAATTGGTTTTTTCAATATCCCATGTAATCATATTTTTTTCGGTCATTTTTTTCAAAAGCCACAGGTAATAGTAACGGATGCTCAGACGTTTTTCTCCTGACTGAAGGGTTTCTTTGATCAGCTTTTCAAAATCAACCAGGTGAATGTTCTTTTCAATATCGTCATGATGTATGACCTTTTTGTCGGATGATTTTCCAAAGATCCATTGTCCTTCACCATTCATAATGGCTTTGACGATCAGATAAATCACAAAAACAACTAACAGGACAGCGAGCGACTTAATCAGGATGTCCACAACCTTTCCGGAAACCGTATCACTGCTCAGGTTGAAAAGATTTTTTAAAAAATCGGACAGCCATTGTTTAAAACGATCCCACCAATTGGATTCTTTGACAGCCTGTTCGTAGATATAGTCGTTATCCCGGTATCGATTTTTAAAATTTTCTTCGAATGTACGGGTATCAGGCAAAGAAGCATCTGTCTTAATGTCTTTTTCAGTAAAAATGATTTTCTCTTCCGAAATAATTGCATTAACCAAAGTATCCTGCGAAAAGGAACTCAGCCAGGTCAGTAAAAAAAATATGTAGCAGAATCTATTCACTGTCTGTTCCGATCAAATCAATATCGCTCAACGTATTTTTATTTTCATTTTGTTCCCTCAGGCTGTAGTAAATGATTCCGTTGTTAATGATCAGTAAATTATTCATGATATAACTAAAAAGTATTGAACAACACATCACAACCACCATCATGATGGAGACAAAAGAAAGGGTGTCTTCCTGAGGTCCTTGGTTTTCTATGGTTGTAAAAATACTGGCAATGCCTATCACATAGGGGATCATTGAAAAAATACCGACAACTACCTGTATAATGAAATACATGACCACGGTTGAACCCACAATGGGCCAAAAATTTTGCTTCAGTTTTTCAAAGCCTTTTCCCAGGGCATCAAAAACACCGAGATTTGTATTCATGTATTCGAAAAAACTCAATTGCACAAAAGCTAAAAGAGCTGGAATCAGAATCAGGGCCAGAAGGAATCCGATGACAATGAACATCAGGGCTACTACCAATCCCATTATCAGTAATCCGGCAGTAATGCTTAACAGAAAGATCGTCAAGAAGAAAATGATAACCCTGCCAAATTTTGATTTTAATTCTGCTATGATCTCCCGGGATTCAAACGAATTACCTTTATGCTTTTCATACAGGTTCAGATAAACCACCGGAAAGGTATAATTGACCAGGGAAACAAACATGATTAATACAAAGAACAGTAAAAACACGCCAATAATCAGCCCGATATTATTGTTGAAATAGTCTTCTAAAAAATTAGGAGCCGTGGAGCCGATGTTGGCAAAAAGCATTTCAAAATATACTTTAAACACAAAATAGCTGAGTGCCATCAGGAGTATTAAAAGGGAGCCGTTGATGATAAAATAATTTTTAAAAAAATGTTTTCCGCTTACTTTAAAAAAGGTAAACGTGTCACTGATATAATCGCTGAAATTTCTTTTTTTGAAAAGTTGAAACATATTTTTTAAGGTTTTAGAAAGGCTTTCATTTTTCGTTGTACAATAAACGGGAAAATTAAAAAATAAAAAGAAATGATGCCCAGTGTTCCTAAAATAATCACCACATTGAGCCAATTGGGCATTTCCAGTGAGTAACGGGTTACAAAACCTTCCAGAAAGCCGGCAGCAATTGTGAAAGGCATGGTGCTCAAAAATAGTTTAAGCCCGTTTTTGAATCCGATTTTAAAGGAATTTAACCGGGAATACGTTTGGGGAAACAGGATAGAGGCTCCCAAGATAAATCCTGCGGCGGTTTCAATTACAATAGCAAAAATTTCCATTGAACCGTGAATCCAGATACCGCGTACACTTTCCCAAAAAACGCCTTGCTGGTAAAAAAAGTATTGAAAAGAGCCCAGCATGATGCAGTTTTGCAACATGACATAAAACGTACCCACGCCGCCGAATATGCCCCAGATAAAGCATCTTACCCCTACATACAGGTTATTCATGGTGATGGCAATGAATCCGCCCCAGTTGCTTCCGCTTTTGTAAACGGCCACCGGGTTTCCGTCTTTAATGTTTTCCAACGTCATGTTTACGTAACCGTCGCCTAAGATCAGCCGGACAAAATCGACATCATATTTGGCAGATATTACGCCGATTCCGGTACATAAAAAAAACAGCACGAAGGCATACACCAGGTATCTCCTGTATTCATACACGATCAGAGGAACTTCGGTAGAAAAAAAATAGATAATTCTGTTTTGTTCGGTCCGTTTGGTTTTGTAAATCTTTTGATAAATTTGCGAAGCAAGGTGATTCAGATAGACAACTGTCTTACTCTTAGGGTAATAAGTTTGTGCATAGGACAAATCATTGACCAAATGGATATATAAACTGGCCATTTCATCAGGATTTTTTTTAGCTTTACCAAAAATAGCTTGTTCGAATTCGAGCCATTTTGCTTTATTTTGCTTTATGAATGCAACTTCTCTCATGGTTTGCTAAAATATAAAATATGTCAGAATTATCCATAACGACCACACAAAATGTTACGATAAATTTTTCAGCCGCTTCGGTCGGACACAGAATGTTGGGCTATTTACTTGATTTATTGGTAAAAGCAGCTTATGTTGTTGTGATCTGGGGAATCTTTTTTTATTATTTGGGAATAAACCAACGTATGCTGGGGTTGGATAACTGGTCTTATTATGCCATTATTGTGGCGGTTTATTCTCCGGTTATTTTTTATTCGTTGATTTTTGAAAGTCTTCTGGAAGGACAAACCATCGGCAAGCGGTTACTGCAAATGAAAGTGGTTAAAATTGACGGCTATCAGGCTTCTTTTGGCGATTACCTGATGCGATGGCTGTTCCGGATTGTTGATGTAAACCTGAGTAGCGGAGTTATCGGCCTGATAACGATGATTGCCAGTGACAAGACCCAGCGGCTGGGCGATATGGCAGCCGGAACTGCGGTGATCAGTTTAAAGAACAACATCAATATCAACCACACTATTTTAGAAGAAATTGACGATGCCTATGTGCCTACTTACCCGCTGGTTATCAGGCTGAGTGATAACGATGCCCGTATTATCAAAGAAACATTCAATGTCGCTGTAACCAAACGAGATTATGCCACGTTGATTAAACTGCGAAATAAAATTGAGGAAGTGACCGGCGTTAAAAATATTTCAGGAAACGATACCGATTTTATCAGAACTGTTTTAAAAGATTATAATTTTTATACACAGCATATGTAACTTGAATTAAGCAGTTCACTAAATTATATTTATAACCTAAAAAAATAGTATGTTTCACCTTCTCGACGTTATCGGAACCATGGCATTTGCCATTTCGGGTGTTTTAACGGCTCTGAACAAAAAACTTGACCCGTTCGGGGTTTTTATCATTGCGTTTGTCACAGCCGTTGGTGGCGGAACATTACGGGATGTGCTTATCGGGCGGACACCGGTGGGCTGGATGCAAGACTTAACCTATGTGTATATGATCTTGCTTGGATTTTTTCTGGCTCTTGTTTTTAGAAAAAAATTAGACCGATTGCGAAAATCCCTCTTTTTATTTGATACAATCGGATTGGGTGTTTTTACCTTGATTGGCTTAGAAAAAGGTATTGAAACGGGATTGCATCCTGTCATCTGCATTGCTTTAGGTACCATGACAGCTTGTTTTGGCGGTGTGATCCGCGATATTTTATGCAATGAAATTCCGATTATTTTCAGAAGAGAAATTTATGCAACCATCTGTATTATAGGGGGGATGCTGTTTTTTGCCTTAAAATACTTTAACCTGAACAATGATATACTGTATCTGGTAACTTCTCTGGTGATGATAAGCATTCGTCTGATGGCCGTAAAATTCAAATGGTATCTGCCGACAGTAGGAAAGGTTTAACGGGTAATATAGACAAAGCCCTGCAACGGTTTGGGATAGTCGGGATCATTTAAGAACAGCAGGTAAAAGTAGGTGCCGTCTGCAGAAATATTACCGTTCCATTTCACTTCCTCCGTTACTTCGCCACGCCAGTCTTCCGTATGCTGATTGCCGGTCCAGATAAGATGCCCCCAGCGATTGTAGATCTCAATTTTAAAATTCAGAAAAATATTTCGTAAACCGTCAATAAAAAAGTAATCATTCAAACCGTCTTCGTTGGCCGAAATAAAATTGTAAACCGTGGGCGGACAGTTTTGGGTGATTAATTCTACGGAAGTTATGCTAAAACAAGACGTGTTTTCTATCCTGATATAAAGAACCGTTTCGCTGCCTGCCTGATAATTATTCAGGTTGATTATCTGATTCTGATTCATCTCTGCATCAGCCGGAGAAGTGTGGAAACTAATCGTATTTGAAAAATCAATCAATAGCCTGTCTTCTATTGACGTTAAATCAAAAGTACCCATACTAAATCCTTCATTACAGCTGAAAACGGGTTCCGGGAGATTAAATTCCGGCGAAAGCAGGAATGAGATTTCTTCTGTGGTACGGTTGTTATTTTCGTTAATTTCATTTACAATTCCGGTTCCGTTTCCTACATCATCCACAGAAAATGTCAATTCAAAAATGGTTGGAATTTCACTTGGAATTTGAAGAGTTATTGAATTAGATTCATTTCCGTTAACTTCAATTACATTAATTGTATTGGTTGTTCCAATTAAAATATCATTTGCATAGATAGCAATAGGCGTATTGGCCGGAAGAGGATTGGTTGATTCTGAGTTGTAAACAGTATAGTTTACAGTGATTTCTCGAGAATCACAAGTCAAAAAATAATCATCAATCAAAATGGTAGCATCCGGAACTTGGCTGTTTAATTTTGTCACAACAGCATTAATCATCACAAAATCGCGATCTGATGTTAAGGCAATTTCTGCTGTTTGATCTCCGGGTTGAATATAGTTTTGAATTTCGTAAATATCTAAATCCATGTTATACAATTCATTACTGTTGGTAATGGAATTTGTTCCGTTGAAAGCATTATTTGCCGGGTTTAGAGGAGGATTACTCAGTCTATTTCCATTGATGCGAAGTGTTTCATTTTCTGCGATACTTGAATCTCCTTCCCACGCAATAAAACCAATTTTTGCCCCTACATTATCAATTACATTCAAACTACTTAATGAGAAATTTAAATTTTCATTTCCCAAACTAATGTAATCCAAGCCATCATACACATTGAGTTGATTAAGCGGTAAATTATCATTTTTATATACAATAATGATTGCCCATCCGGCAAAGTTGGTGGCATTACCGCAATAGTTGGGAATAATGGCAGAAAGATCTAATTCGGACAGTGTGTAATCTCCGTTTCCGGTTGTAAGCACCTGATCGGTAATCTCTTTGAAGGCACTGAAAAAGATCAGGCCGGAAGTTGACTGAATTAAATTAAATGTGCGATCGGGAACAATATCGATGTCGTTGAGTTTAACGTTAAAGTCTCCAGGTCCGGAACCTGCCCAGTATAAATAGGCTTTTTCGATGATGTCGCCGGGAGCCAGTTCAAGCTGGGCAGAAGAGGTCGTGTTGATGATACAGGGGGAAACACCCAGACCCCGGTTTTCTTCCGTATTCATTGTATTGCCGATGAACGTAAAATCATACCGGCCGTTAAATTGCTGATACAGGCTCAATTCCTGTCCGTTGACGGCAAAAGAAAGAAGAAAAAAGAGTAGAAATAATATTTGCTTGTCGTTTAGTTTCATTACGCGTTTTTCTGCAAATTTTAAGACAAATATACTATTTGTGAACCAGATGTCCGCTAATTTTGTGAACCAATCGTTGAAATGACTACTGGAGAAACTTCCTTTTTCGGCTAAAAACAGGTTGAGACTATTTCCGGGTAATATATAAAAAACCTTGTATAGGATCAGGATAATCCGGGTCGTTTAAGTGTAACAGATAGAAATAAGTACCGTCTGCCGAAATATTTCCGTTCCATTTGAGATCTTTAGTCACTTCGCCCCGCCAGTCTGCGGTATGCTGATTACCGGTCCAGATCAGGTATCCCCAGCGGTTGTAGATTTCAATTTCAAAGTGTACGAAGATATTCCGCAAACCATCGATAAAAAAAGAGTCGTTAAAACCGTCTTCGTTGGCTGAAATGAAGTTATAAACGGTGGGGGGACAGTTTTTTATGTTTAAATGAACAGCTGTTACAGCTGAACACGGACTTTTTTCAATTCTGACGTACAGGGTTTTAGGGGTTTCGGTTTGAAAATCCGTACTGATAGAAATTGCATTGCTTCCTGATTCTGCTTCGGAAAGATTTTCGTGAAAGGAAACAATTCCTTCATGGAGTCCGGAAAGTTCTTCGGACAGAGCTTCCAAATCAAAACTTCCCCTTCCAAAACCCTTGTTACAGGATTTTAACGGCTCAATGGGAGGTAATGGTAAAGAACGGAGTAAATGTACCTCTGTCCGGAATGAATTATTTTTTTCGTTTGTCTCGGCTACCATGCCCGTTCCGGTTCCGTCATCATCTACAACCATGGTGAGTTCAAAAGGATTTTCGGTTGTATCCGGAATGCTGACGGTTATCGTATAGGATTCGCTTTCATTGTTCGGAATCGGGTTTACAGTGTGTGTGGTTTCCACCAGAATACCATCCGCGTAAATAGCGATAGGGGTATTTGCCGGTAAAGTCCCTGTCGCTTCGGTATTAAAAACAGTAAAATCAATTGTAATACGGTTTTCGTTGCATTCGGTCATTACATGGTCAATAGTAAGGGTTGCATCAATGGCTTCTGAAGTAAATTTGGTTAAAACAGTGTTCATCAGTACAAAATCACCATTAGAAGTTATTTTTACTGCCGCTGCGGTATCACCAATATTGACAAAATCATCAAAACTGAAAATATCAATATCCATATTAAAGAGCGTGTTGCTGCCGGTTACAGAATTGGTGCTGTTAAAAATATTATTAACCGGATTAAGCGGTGGAGCCGAGATAATATTATCGTTAATTCGAATATTTTCATTGTTGGTATGAAAGTTATCTCCTTCCCAGGCCAGAAATCCTACTTTAGAATCAACGTTGTTGGTAATATAGAGGTTGTCTAATACAAAATTGATTTCAAAAGGCAGTCCTTCCATACCGTCATAGATATTAATCTGATTGAGCGGCAAATTCTCATTTTCATAGATAATGGCAATTGCCCAACCGCTGAAATTGGTTCTGAAAAGAAAATGACTCTGCAAAGCCTGGGTAATATCAATATCAGAAAAAGTATAAACCCCGTTTCCGTTTTCCTGAACAAAAGCGGTAATGTCGGTAAAAGCCCCGAAAAAATCAAATGGAAGTCCATTGATAAGCCTCGAATGCGAAAAAGTTCTTTCTGCTGCAAAATCAGTACCGTTTAATTTAACCGAAAAATCGCCTGTTCCTGACCCGGCCCAGTACAAATAAGCTTTAAAAACCGTATCATTGCTGCTTAGGTTGAGTTCGGCACTTGAAACCGTTAAAAACTCTAAGGAAGGTTGAAAATTATTTTCGCCGGTATTCATGGTGTTTCCAATCAGGGTAAAATCATAACGGCCGTTAAACTGCTCATAAAAAGTCAGCTGCTGTCCAATGGCAGCGAATGCAAAAAAATGTAACCATAATAACAGAAAATAATTGTATTTTCGTTTCATATTCTAATTTTAGTCCTGATTTGGAATTTTAAAGATACTATTTTATTGATTAGGATTAAAAGTTAATAAAAAATGAAAAATTATTCGTGCAAAATTATACGGTAAGAAAATATATTCCGGCAGATTATCCGCAATGGAATGATTTTATCGGCCAGGCCGGGAATGCTACCTTTTTGTTTCACCGCGATTTTATGGAATATCATCAGCATCGCTTTGAAGATTATTCTTTAATCATTGAAGATGAAAAGAGCTGGGTAGCTGTTTTGCCCGCCAACAGGATGGGGGATGTTATTCATTCTCATCAGGGGTTGACGTATGGAGGGCTTGTTTTTAATAAAGACCTCGGAGGGAATACAGTCATTATTTTGTTTGCGTCATTGTTGGATTATCTGAAGCGGAATCATTTTAAAACGTTTTTTGTCAAACCAATTTTATCGTTTTACTGCCATAAAATGTTTACCGGAATTGAATGTTTCCTGATTCATAAAAAGGCAGAATTGTATCGGAAAGACATGAATCTGACCATCTGTTTTAAAGAAAATTATACGGTTTCGAAAAGCAAACTCAAACATTTCAGAAGGGTTGCTGCTTTGGGATTGGAAATCAGACAGGATAATGATTTCCGGCTGTTTTGGAGTGAGGTTTTAGAACAAAGACTCCTTGAGAAATACAACGCAAAGCCAATCCATTCGGTTGATGAAATAATGTACCTGCATTCAAAATTTCCGGAGAATATTAAACAATATAATGTGTATTTTGAAGGCGAAATAATTGCCGGAATTACATTGTTTATCTTTAAAAACGGTGTTAAATCGCAATACGGAGCCACTACGGCCGTAGGTGAAAAAATGAGGGCCCTGGATTTTTTGTTCATCACGTTAATTCAGGAGTATCAGGATAAAATGGCTTTTTTTGATATGGGAACGGTAGCAGAAAAAAACGAATGGGGTTATAATCCCGGTTTGCTGAAGCAAAAAGAGGAATTAGGCTGCTCCGTCTATGCCCAGGATTATTATTCATTAGTATTATGATAAAGTTTTTCGATTTAAAAAAGGTCAACCGGCAATATGAGCAAGCTTTTCAGGAAAAGCTGGAGCAGTTTATGGAGCGGGGCTGGTATATTCTGGGAGACGAAGTAACGCTGTTTGAAAAAAAATTTGCAGACTATTGTCATGCGAAACATTGTATAGGGGTTGGAAACGGACTTGATGCACTGGTGCTTATTTTTAAGGCTTATATCGAAATGGGTAAACTGCAGAAAGGCGATGAGGTTATTGTGCCGGCTAACACGTATATTGCCAGTATTTTATCGATTTTACAAGCTGACTTAGTTCCGGTTTTAGTTGAACCCAAATTGGAAACGTATAATTTGAATCCGGATTTAATTGCGGAGAAAATTACTTCCAAAACCAAAGCTATTTTAGTCGTTCATTTATACGGGCAATTATCAGAAATGGATAAAATTGATGCCGTTGCAAATCAACATAATTTGTTAGTCATTCAGGATTCAGCTCAATCACACGGTACCCACCACCCATCACCCATCACCCATCACCCTTCTGCCTTCAGTTTTTATCCTTCCAAGAATTTAGGCTGTTTGGGTGATGGCGGAGCAGTTGTGACAGATGATGATGAACTGAGTAAAATGATCCGGGCCATGCGAAATTACGGTTCCGAAAAAAAGTATGTCAATGATTTTATCGGCATCAATTCGCGTTTAGATGAATTACAGGCTGCTTTTCTGAATGTGAGGTTACCGGATTTAGACAGTGATAACAATAAACGGAGGCAGATTGCAAAACGGTATTTATCTGAAATAAGGAACCATAAAATTGTACTGCCATTTTATGACGGTTCTGCGGGTCATGTGTTTCATTTGTTTGTTATCCGTACGGATAACAGAAATGAATTACAGCAATATTTAAAAGAAAACGGGATTGAAACGATGATTCATTATCCCATTCCGCCACATCATCAAAAAGCGTTGAAAGCATTTAACGGGTTATCTTTTCCGAATTCTGAAAAAATTCACCGTGAAGTGTTGAGTTTGCCGATGAGTCCGGTGTTAACAGTTGAGGAAGTGAGTAGAATTATTGAAGTTATAAACCGGTATTGATTAGTGAGTGAACAAAAACAAACATATCATACTATTCTTAAAGCCACAACCATTTTTGGAGGTGTTCAAATATCTTCAATAATAGTATCAATCATTAGATCAAAATTTTTAGCAATTTTTATTGGTCTGTCGGGTTATGGTATTTTCAGTCTTTTAAACTCAACCATTGAATTAGTTAGAGCATTAACATGTTTTGGATTAGAGACAAGTGGTGTGAAAAAAATTTCAGAAGTTAACTCAGTAAATGATAATCATTTGATATCTAAAAATGTATATGTAATATTGAAATTAGGGTTGTTAACCGGAATTTTAGGAACCTTAACAACAATAATTTTTTCAAATTACCTAAGTAGACTTAGTTTTGGAGATTCAGATAAAGCATTCGCTATAATTTTAATAGCTATTTCAATATTATTTAAGCAACTCACAAGTTCAAAAAATGCCATATTTCAAGGGATGGGTAAACTAAATTTTTTGGCTAAATCTAATTTATACGGAAATATCTTTGGTTTAATAATTACACTTCCCTTATTTTATATATTTAAAATAAAAGCGATTGTTCCCGCAATAATTGTTACATCATTGATAAGCTTCATAGTATCATTCTATTATTTCAAAAAGTTAAATATTGAAAAATCATCAATAAAATTAAATGAAATATTGATTGAAGGTAAGGATGTTTTATATTTTGGAAGTTTGCTGTCCTTTAGTAGTTTTTTACCCGTTTTAAGTAATTATTTAATACAAATTTTTATTAGTAAAAATGGTGGAATAGAATTGGTGGGACTTTTTAGTGTTGGATTAATAATCATAAATTCCTATGTTGGAGTAATTTTTAATGCTATGAGTACGGAGTATTATCCCAGATTAGTATCAGAAATTAGTCTTAGTAAAAATGTAAATAATTCTGTAAATCAACAAGCCATTTTTTCTATGTTGATTATTGTTCCAATCATTATAATTTTTCTAAGTTTGATGCCTTTTATAATTAAAATTTTATTTACGGCAAACTTTTTAGAAGTAATGCCTTTTGTTTCTTGGGCTATTTTAGCAATGTTTTTTAAAGCATTTTCATGGGCTATGGGATTATTGATTATTGCAAAAGCAGACTCCAAGGTTTTTACAAAAACTTCAATTTTTTTTAATATTCTTTATTTTTTGTTTTGTATTTCTGGTTATCATTTTTTTGGCTTAGAAGGTTTAGGAATTGGATTTCTTGTTTACTTTATTATTCATTTAATTTCAATTTATGCAGTAGTAAAATTGCGATATGGTATTATTTTGACTAATAAACTTTATTTGGTCTTTGTTGTTTGTCTATTGATGTGTATAATATCAATATTTTTATTCCATATGAATGATTTTTGGTTAAAAAATAGTCTATTTTTAATTACATTTATTTTTTCAGTTCTTTTTGCTTATAAAGAACTAATTGAAAATTAAGATTTAAAAGAATCTCTAATGCGTTACTTTAACAGAAAGAATTAATGAAAAAGATAAAACGAACTCATAATAAAATTAAGTACTTAAAAGATCTTTTTATAAAAGTAAATTGGATTAAAACAATATATTTTAATTTCAAAGTGTTTCCTTATGAAATTGCTGTTAAGCTTCCGGTTTTCTTTTACGGTAAAGTTAAGTTTCAAAGTTTAAAGGGTTTGGTTCAGATTGATTCTCCTATAAAAAGAGGAATGATTGGTTTTGGTCAACCCTATGAAATGAATACCTTGCACAAAGGAATTGCTGAACTATTTATTGAAGGTAAAGTAATATTTAAAGGACATGTACAATTTGGAAAAGATTATTTTATTTGTATTAAAAAGGATGCTGTATTAGAGATGGGAAATATGTCCTCTTTAGGTACAGGAGGTAAAATAATTTGTATGCATTCTATTCGTTTTGGGAAATATACCCGTATTGGTTCTGAATCTCAGGTAATTGACACAAATTTTCATCAGATGATTAATACTAAATCAGGGGAACTATATCCCATTTCCTCTCCAATTTTTTTAGGTGATTTTAATTTTATAAGCAATCGAGTAACAATTCTTTCTAAAACAATTACTCCAAATTTTTGCACAATTGCCTCTAATTCACTTTGTACTAAAGATTATACTAATTTAGGTGAAAATATTCTTATTGGTGGAGTTCCGGCTAAGTTACTTAAAAAAGATATCTCAAGAAATTGGAATGATGAAATAGAGTTAATGGACAAATGGTTAAAAATTCAATAAACAGAAATGGTTTTATTAATAGCTTTTAAAACGATTTTTATCGAAAATTTCTATTTCAAATTATATAATTAAAGACTTTATAAATTATTTGAATAAAATATAAAATCTACATTTCAACTCAATAAAACTAAATTTTATCAACTCAGTCCATTGTTTGTTTCTAAAACTCTGTTCCATACTATAATGAATTCTTTTTAATAAAGCTTTGTGTTCTATTTTTTTTTTATTTCTCTTAATAGAATCCTCATAAATTTGTCTAAGTGACCAATTGATTTTTTTTGAAAAAGTATCGTTTTTATGAAATTGATTTCCTAAAGAGTTTTCTAGAAATCTTTTTTCGACTAAAAATTCATCTAAAAACTTAATTTCAAATTTTCTTGAAAGTCTCAACCAGTAATCCAAATCTTCAAAATATAATTTTTCATTATATCCACCTAAAAGCTCAAAATGTTTTCGGGTGATGATTGAGGAGACAGAACACATTACCAATCCTCCGTTTAGAATGCGTAGATAATTTGTATTAAAAAGTGATTTATCAATAACCTGTTTATTAATATTAATTTCAAAAAAAGGTTTTGTCCTAACTCCTTTTTCATTTATATGATATGCATTTCCAAAGATTAAACCAACATTTTCTGGCTGTTGTATGAAAAAATCTGTTTGTTTCTTAATGCAATCTTCCATTAACCGATCGTCTGCCGAAAGGTCTATTAGAAAATCTCCCGAAGAATTTTTAAAACCTAGATTAAATGCTTTTGTATTGCTAATAACGGCATCAATTTTTAAATACTTGACACTTGGATAATTTATTATAGTTTCCTGAATAATTTTTCCTGAATTATCCGTACTTCCATTGTTTATAACAATTAATTCTATATTTTTATACGACTGTTTTAATACGGACATTATTGCTTCGTGCACAAAGGACTCGTGGTTAAAACAAATACAGATAACTGTAACGAGAGGTAAAGGCATTAATTTCTATTTAGAGCAAATATATTGAAAAAAAGTAAAATAGCATTGGTTACTTACTCATTAACCGATGGAGGATTAGAACGGGTAGTGGCAAATAGTACCTTTTTATTTCAGAAAATGGGTTATGACGTACATCTTTATGTCTTTGTGTCAAATATTGATTATCCATTTGTTGGCACACTTCATCACTATAAAACGGATACTCTAAATTTTGTATCAAAAATAAAAGTATATTTAAGAATATGGAAATCATTAAACGACAATCATTTTGATTGGATTGTAGATCATCGGTATCGTATAAACCCCTTAACAGAGGTATTGTGGCAAAAAATTATTTATAGAAATAAAAAAGTAGTCAACTATATTCATAGTTCCAATATTTATAACTATTTGTTTAATTCTTGTAAGTTTAATTATTTTTTATTTAATAATAGATTTTTTATTTGTGTATCCAAAGGAGTTGAAAATCTTGTAAATAATCAATTTCCTAAGTTAAAAACTAAGGTAATTTATAATGTTGTCAAAATAGAAAAATCTAATTTAACTATTTCAAGTAAAAATTTGTTTATTATTTCTATTGCAAGAATGGATGCAAGCAACGTAAAGCAGGTTGATGTTTTGTTAGAATGTTATGCAAAAAGTATTTTACCTTCCCGTAATATCAGATTGATGATTATAGGAGACGGCGTCAGGTTAGAAGAAATGAAAACACTTGCAAATCAATTGAAAATTTTTCATTTGGTGGATTTCAAAGGATTTGTAGCTAATCCTTATTCATATTTAAAACAAGCTCTTTTTACTGTTTTAACAAGTAAATATGAAGGTTTGCCTACGGTTCTAATAGAGTCTTTAGTTTGTGGAACGCCCGTTATTTCTTTTGATTGTGAATCGGGTCCGAATGAAATTATTGATAATGAAGTAAATGGACTCTTAGTGGAAAATCAAAATTTTGAAGCATTTAAAATAGCAATGGAAAGAATGATTCTAGATACAGAGTTGTATAATATATGTAAAAAAAATTCCCAAAGCAAAAAAGATTTACATTCCTTTGAAAAAATAATGGAAGATTGGAAAGCCTTTTTAAAAGTAAATTAAGATGAATAGTAAATTAATTAAAATTCCTAAAATAGAAGATACACGCGGCAACCTGTCTGTTATTGAAAAGGATTGTGTTCCTTTTGAAATCAAACGGGTTTATTATTTATATGATGTGCCGGCAGGAGCAGAACGGGGTGGTCACGCTCATAAAGAACAAAAGGAATTTCTTGTAGCTCTTAGCGGAAGTTTTGATGTTATCTTAAATGACGGGCAATCAGAAAAAACAGTAACCTTAAGCAAGCCTTATGAAGGATTATTAATCACTGAAGGAATTTGGAGGGAACTCAAAAACTTTTCATCAGGTTCAGTATGTTTAGTTATAGCTTCTGAAGTATTTGCAGAAGAGGATTACATCAGAGATTTTAAAGAATTTTTAGTTTTAAAAATTATTAATGATAAGCATTAGTTTCAATGTTAATATACTCTAATTTTTTTTTAAAATGGTATAAAATTTGCAAAAGAAAAGTAGGCATATTAAACAATAGTTTCGTTTTCCAATGCAGGTTTTCTTTTGAGATGGCTCTTTTATAAAAGTGAAATAGTTTTAAATCTCCTACCAATTTGTGTTTCAAAGCAAATTCTGAACGATATAAATCTAAGTATTTTTTTAAGGAAGTATTTGTTTCTTCTTCTTTAGAAAATTTATCTAATTTAGAAAACCTTCTATTTAGCGTCCGGCTCAGCGAAATACGGTTTTCAGTCGACATTTGATAATAAGCAGTAACCTCATTGTCAAAAGCAACGGGATAGTTTAACGCAATTCGTATCCACATGTCTGTATCTTCACCGGCTCCTAAGGTGATATTTTCATCAAAATGTCCAACTTTTTCAAAAACCTCTTTTCTTACCGACACAGCACTCGTCCAAGCCAATCTATACTTCATACTCGATTTAAAAAAATCAGGTACAATTCCGTTCCATTTTTCCATTGGAATTCCATCAAAAACAGGCTGAATTGTTTTTTTATCCGAATAATAAAATTGATAATTAGTGGCTAGTAATCCAGCTTCGGAATAATTTTTATGCAATTGAAATATGACTTCTAAATGAGTTGGAAACCAATAATCGTCTGCATCTAAAAATGCAATTAATTTTCCTTTTGATTCGTTTATGCCTAAATTTCTAGCTTGCGAAACGCCTTTGTTTTCTGTTGAAATCAATCGCAACCGCTCATCAGAAAAGGTTTTGACTTTTTCTTCACTTTTATCGGTAGAACCATCATTTATTACAATTATTTCGTAATCGGAAAACGACTGATTAAAAACACTTTTCAATGTTTTTTCAATTGAATTTTCTTTGTTATAAAGTGGAATGATGATAGAAAATAGAATCATTAAGCAAAAGTAAAAGGTAAATGTTTAATTTTTTCAAATTCATGAAACTTTGAAGTTGCAAACGGATGTTGTAAAGTTTGCAAAGCATTTATTTCAGGAAACTCATGTTCGCCAACTCCATTTTTCATAAAAAATAAATTATGACCATATTGATTGGAACCGATTAATCGATAGCCTTTTTCTTTTCCTAATTTTTGTAATGCGATAGTAGAAGCTCCACTGTAATAATTTGATTTAATATCGCTATTATATCCATCAATATAAGGAACTACAAGGTTTTTGTCGCCAAATACAACCTGACTTTCAATGACAACGACTTTGGGTTGAATAACTTCAATTGCTTTCCAAATCCAAAAATCATTTCCGTCAATATCAATAGACAGAAGTTCAATTTCACCTTCAATTCCTTTGCTTTTTATCAATGAATTTACGTTTTTTTCGGTTATAAATGAACATAAAAATTGCTGCGGATGATTCCACGGATTGGGATATTTTGAGTAGAATTTTTTTCCAATTTCAATCATTGTTTTATCACCATCTACAAATAATCCTAACCATCCAAAATGAATGGCTAAATTGGCACAATTACTATTCACACAGTCATTAGAACCCAAATCAACAAAGGTTTTTGAGCCCATTCCGATTACCGAAAAAATATAAAGAAGCAGTCCGTCTTCTTCAAATTGAGAAAAGTTTTTAAATCCTGTTTCACTAAATTTAGGTAAATTGTTTTGCTCTTTTTTTGTTTGATAATGATGGTATAATTGTACTTGCCCAATTTGAACGGATGAAGCAAGTTTATTCCCAACTTTTAGAATATAGAAATGTTTTTTGATAAAATTTTTTATTGCTCTAGCGAACATGATTTATTATTTCTTCAAAAATACTTTATTTTCTCATAAAACAGTCAAAAAGTGCTATTTTTGAATCTGAAAATGATAAATCAGTCGTTACATATAATTAGTTTTGATAATCCATTTCCTCCCGGCTACGGTGGTGTTATTGATGTTTTTTATAAAATAAAAGCCTTACATTCAATTGGTGTTGAAGTTCATTTGCATTGTTTTGTTGATGAAGTTCCTGCCGATTATTCAGTTTTAAAAGAACATACGGCAGCTGTATTTTTTTATGTAAGAAAGAATAAATTTTGGAGTTATTTTCAAGTAAAGCCTTTTTCTGTGCATTCTCGATTTTCGAAAGAAATGATTAATCGTTTGTACCAAGATAATTTTCCAATACTTTTTGAAGGTTTGCAAACAACTTCAATGTTAAAGCATTTTAACAATAAATCAAGAAAACTTTTTTTACGATTACACAATAATGAAGAAAAGTATTATTCAGGAATTTCAAAAAGTGAAAAAAATATTTTTAAAAAGGGTATTTATTGGTTAGAATCAAAAAAATATAAACATTTTCAAAAATCTGTTTTTAATCAATTTGAAAAGGTTTTCACTCTTTCAGAAACAGAAAATAATGAGATAAATTTATTTTCAAAAAACAGTGTTTATGTTCCTGTTTTTCATGGTAATAATAACATGAAGAGTTTTTCTAAAAAAGGAGAAATTGCTTTGTATCATGGTGATTTACGAATTTCTGATAACAAAAAAGCAGTTGATTTTTTAATTTTAGTTTTTAAAGAATTACCGGAATATAAATTTATAATTGCTTCAAAATCGGGTAGGAGAGAAGTAGAAAATAAAACTAAAAATACAGTAAATATTTCTTTTGTTGAAACAAAAGACCATGTGGTTTTAAACGAATTGTTTGAGCAAACACATCTTCACGTTTTGTTTTCCTTTCAACAATCTGGCACAAAATTAAAAGTGATCAATTCCTTGTTCAACGGTAGATTTTGTTTAATTAATTCAAATATGGTAGATGATAAACAAATTCAAAATTTATGTTCTTTAGCAGAAACAAAAGAAGAATTTAAATCAAAAATTATTGAGTTAATGCAAAAATCGTATAATCAAGATGAAAATAGAACCAAGGTTTTAACCAAAGTTTTAAATGATATTGAGAATGCAAAAATAATCGCAAATTCAATATTTAAATACTAAACCGTTCTTTGCACCACCTCAAAAATAGTGCTGTCTTCACATTTTAATGTTTTGGCAGGGAATTTCATGATCAACGCATAATCATGGGTCGCCATAATGATTGTCTTACCGTTTTGGTTGATTTTTCGCAATACTTCCATGACCTCCACACTGGTTTGCGGATCAAGATTACCGGTGGGTTCGTCGGCTAAGATTAATTCAGGGTCGTTTAACAAAGCCCTGGCAATGGCAACCCGTTGCTGTTCTCCGCCCGAAAGCTGGTGCGGCATTTTGTGCAACATCGATTTCATACCTACTTTTTCAAGTACTTCGTCAATTTTAAACTGCATTTCAGCTTTTTCTTTCCATCCGGTTGCTTTTAACACAAATTCCAGGTTGTCAAAAATACTTCTGTCCGGTAACAGTTTAAAATCCTGAAAGACAATTCCGATTTTTCTTCGCAGATACGGAATATCTTTTTCTTTTAATTTGGCTAAATCAAAATCCACAATCGCACCTTCGCCTTCTGTTAAGGGTAAGTCGGCATACAACGTTTTCATAAAACTACTTTTTCCGGAACCGGTTTTACCGATAATGTAAATAAAATCTCCCCGGTTTACTTCCAGCGAGACATTCTTTAAAACCATATTCTGTTCCTGAAAAATAGTGACGTTTTTTAATGAAGCAATTGTATTCGACATAAATTCTGATTTAAGTGGTAAAAGTACTAAGTTAACGATGGTTTTCAAAATTTTATTTTTTAATAGAATTTTTGGTAAGTGGCTGATTGGCTGAGATGCTGAAAAATTGAGTTTTAAACCGATATAATTTTCAATATTTTACTTTGTCAGAAGATGCTATTACTGGCCGCTGCGTTTCGGCTCACCTCTCGGAGCCAAGAGAGAAGAGATGGGGGAGGATTAACAATTGTTTAAAACCTTGTTCATAATAAACACCTTTATAGCCTCGTTACTACACTAAGCAAACCCTAAATTTGTAAATTAAACAAAATCGAATCCCATGCAAAAGAAAAATTGGTTTATTTTCCTGTTATGGTTAGCGTTGAATAGTAACGCTTTAGCCCAGAAAACAGAAATTTACACGCACGATTTAAAAGAATATAATCGTGCCATAGAATTGTATAAGGAAAAACAGTATCAGTCGGCTCAGATTATTTTTAAAAAAGTGAGCGAGGAAAAAATCAGCGACGAAGTACAGTCTGATTGTGCCTATTACATTGCCAATTGTGCCATTCGCCTCAATCAACCGAATGCCGATCTGCTGATGGAAAAATTTGTAGCGGATTATCCAACCAGTTCCAAACACAACCAGGCTTATATTGAAGTAGCCCATTATTATTTTGACGAAGGAAAATTTCCCCAGGCTTTGCAATGGTTTGAAAAAGTAGACGAAAGTAACCTCACCGCCGGTGAACGCGAAAAATTTAATTTTCAGAAGGGCTATGCCAACTTCAGCGGAGGAAAGAAAAAAGAAGCAACAAGTTATTTTAACAAAGTAGTCAATTCAAAAGAATACGGTTCACAGGCAAAATACTACCTGGGCTATATGTCGTATGAAAAAGACGATTATAAGGTAGCCAACGAATATTTTGAGCAGGTAGAAGGTGAGCAGAAGTATAAAGAAAAAATGTCATACTACCAGGCTGATATGAACTTTAAACTCGGAAACTTCCAAAAAGCTATCGATTTGGGTATTGCAGCAATGCCTAAAAGTGATGCCATGGAAAAATCAGAATTAAATAAAATAATTGGCGAAAGTTATTTCAACTTGAAACAATATGATAAAGCAATCCCGTACCTGAAAGAATACAAAGGGAAAAAAGGAAAATGGAGCAATACGGATCACTATCTTTTCGGTTATTCGTACTACAAGCAAGGCGATTATGAAAACGCAATCAATCAGTTCAATAAAATAATCAGCGGGAACGACGGTGTGGCTCAAAACGCTTATTATCATCTGGGTGAAAGTTATCTGAAAACAGATAAAAAACAACAGGCTCTGAACGCTTTTAAAAATGCCTCTGAAATGGATTTTGACTTAAAAATTCAGGAAGATGCCTTTTTGAATTATGCCAAATTGAGTTATGAAATCGGAAATTCTTATCAGACCATTCCGGGAGTTTTATCAGCCTTTTTAGAAAAATACCCTAATAATCCGAACAAACTGGAAGTAGAAAACCTTTTAATCAATTCATTCATCACTTCAAAAAATTACAAAGGAGCATTAGAGTTGATCGAAAAAAATAAAAACTTTTCCAACAAAGCAGCCTATCAGAAAGTTACCTTTTACAGAGGATTGGAATTATACACAGATGGTAATTTTTCCGAAGCAATGAAAATGTTTAAAAAGTCAATAGCCGAACCAAGAGATGCCAAATTTACTGCCCGGGCTACCTTTTGGAAAGGAGAGACTGAATACGTATTGGATAATTTCAGTGACGCGATGCTGACGTTCAAACAATTTGCAGGTCATCCGGAAGCTAAATCAACACCGGAATACAAGAACATTAACTACAACATTGGTTATACGTATTTCAAACTGAAAGAATACGAGCAGGCAGCTAGCTATTTTCAAAACCATATTGATGCCGTTAAAGACGACAAAGTACGCCTGAATGACAGTTATTTGCGTATGGGCGACAGCTATTTCGTTTCGGCAAAATACTGGCCGGCTATGGAAGCCTACAACAAAGCCATCGAATTAAAAGGTGTTGATGCCGATTATGCGGCCTATCAAAAAGCCTTGAGTTATGGTTTTGTAAACCGAAATGAAAAGAAAATTGAGGATTTGAATTTGTTTCTGAAAAATTTCCCGAAATCACAATACCGTGATGACGTGTTGTTTGAGCTGGGTAATACATACACCAATAACAACAAATCCGATTTAGCCCTGAAAATTTATGATCAGCTGATCAACGAATACAAAAACGGTTCATTTGCCGCCAAAGCCATTTTGCGTCAGGGACTGATTTATTACAACGATAACAAACCGCAGTTGGCCATTACAAAGCTTAAGAAAGTAGCGTCAGAGTATCCGAGAACTCCGGAAGCTTTAGAGGCTGTAAACACAGCCAGACAAATTTATGTGGATACCGGAAATGTGAACGAGTATGCCGATTGGGTAAAAACACTTGATTATGTTGAGGTTACAGATGCTGATCTGGATAATACTTCGTATGAATCAGCTGAAAAACAATACCTGCAAAACAATCCGAAAGGAGCCATTACCGGATTCAGTAATTATGTTTCCCGTTTTCCGAACGGAATTCATTCTCTGAAAGCAAACTTTTATCTGGCTCAGTTATATTTTGCCGATGGTCTGGAAAATAATGCTATTCCGCATTATGAATTCGTAGTCTCTAAACCAAGAAGTGAATTTACCGAGCAAAGTTTGGCCCGTTTGACTGAAATTCATTTGAAGAAAAAAGACTATGCTAAAGCCATTCCGGCTTTAAAACGCCTGGAAGCTGAAGCAGATTTTCCTCAGAATATTACGTTTGCCCAATCCAACCTGATGAAGTCATATTATGAACAGCAGGATTATACCAATTCAGTGCTGTATGCCGAAAAGGTATTGGCTAATCCTAAAGTAGATGACCGCATCAAAAGTGATGCCCAGATCATGATTGCCCGTTCGGCTGTTAAAACCAATGATGAAGGGAAAGCCAAAGCCGCTTACGCCAAATTACAGACCATTGCCAAAGGAGAATTGGCGGCAGAAGCGTTGTATTATGACGCTTATTTTAAAAACAAAGAAGGAAAGTATGAACCCTCTAATGTGGCCATTCAAAAACTGGCAAAAGATTATTCGGGATACAAATATTTTAGTGCAAAAGGACTGGTATTAATGGCCAAAAACTTCTATGCGTTAAAAGACAGTTTTCAGGCAACCTATATTTTGGAGAGTGTAATCAAAAACTTTACGGATTATCCGGATGTTACGGAAGAAGCTCAAAAAGAACTGGATGTGATTAAAGCAGAAGAATCTAAACGGAATTCGTCGATTCAAAACTAATTTACTTTACAAAAATTTAAGACATGAAGATTTCAAATCTAAATAAATCAATTGTAGTATTTCTTTTTTTGATAAACCAAATTGGTTTTGCTCAAAAGAAAGATGAAAACATCGGAACCGAGGTGGTAAATGTAGTTAAACCTTACTCGGCAACTATTTCGGATGCGTTTAAAGTGAAAGAAACCCCTTCGTTGGATGATGATGATACCGCTAAAAAAGAAGAAATTCAGTACAATATTTTTTCCTTCCCGGTAGCCTCTACATTTACGCCGGCAAAAGGAAAAGCAGCCGGGGTTGACAAGCCTAAAAAAGAAAAATTATTCAGTAATTACGCTACCTTGGGATTTGGGAATTATGGCCGTATTCTGGGAGAATTGTTTGTGACGGAACAACTGAGCCGGACAGATTATGTGGGAGGAATGTTGCGTCATCACTCTTCGCAGGGAGGAATCAATGATTTGGTTTTAGATGATAAATTCTACAACACTTCGTTAGATGTTACCTACGGAAGTCAGCAACGCAACTTCAACTGGAATGCCGACTTAGGTTATCAGCATCAAATTTATAACTGGTACGGAATCGATCAGGCGTATTTTAACCAGGATGATGTTTTTTACAAAGCAATCGATCCATCGCACACCTACCACAATTTTTACTTAGGCGGAAAAATTGGTTTTGAAGACAGTTTTTTCACCGGAGCGAGTTTAAAATTCAACCGCTTCTGGGATAATTACGGTTCAGCCGAAAACCGTTTTCTCATAAAACCTTCGTTTGAATTTGGTATTATGGATGCCGCCGTAAAGACTCATGTAATTGTAGATTATGTTTCAGGCAGTTTTGAACGCAATTATTTTGATCTGAATGAACTAAAATACGGTTTCACGAATTTCGGATTAAACCCATCCATTTCGCTTACGCAGGATGATTGGGCTTTTGATGTGGGCGTTTCACTTTTTTACAGTGCCGATTTAGAGCATAGCGAAAGCAAGTTTTTTATCTATCCCAATATTACGGCTTCATACAAACTGGTGGGCGATTTGATGATTTTTTATGCCGGAGCCGATGGAAATTTGCAGCAAAATACCTATCGTGATTTTACCAATGAAAACCCGTTTTTGTCGCCAACGTTGTATGTGGCTCCCACCAGTAAGCCGTATGATATTTTTGCCGGACTGAAAGGGAAATTGGCCGGAAATATAAGCTATAATGTCCGTGGCTCCTTTATGCAGGAAAACGAAAAAGCTTTGTTTAGAAATAATGTATTTCCGTTGGCAACCGACCCGGCCTTGCCCGGTGAGGTTGAACCGTATGCCTTCGGGAACTCGTTTGATGTCGTGTATGATGATGTAAAAACAGTAAGTTTCTTTGGCGAACTGAAAGCCGATTTGTCTAAAAATATTTCAGCCGGAATAAACGGAACCTTCCGTAGTCTGTCAGCTAAAAACCAGGAAGAAGTATGGAATTTACCTTCTATAACATTCGGAGCCAATGTGGATGCCAATATTACTGAAAAATGGTATGCAGGTTTGAATCTGTTCTTTGTTGGCGAGAGAAAAGACCAGTTTATTGCTCCTGATACGTTGAATGATCCTGCTTTCTATGCTTTTACGACCAGAACCCTGGACAGTTATTTTGATGTCAATGCACATGTGGGATACAAATACAATGAACGTTTAACCTTGTTTTTAAGAGGAAATAATCTGTTTAATCAATCCTATGAAAAATGGATGAACTTTCCGGCACAGCAAATTCAGGTAGTCTTAGGAGCTAATTATAAATTTGATTTTTAAGGTTGTTTAACCGTAAAGCCTGCAAAGATTTCACAAAGTCCGCAAAGTTCATCTAACCTTGCGGACTTTTTAACTTAAAACCTCAGAACCTTTCAGCCTCAGTATCTTCACAAAATGAAACAAAAAATTATCCAACACTATTCCAGCTTTATTCAAGCTAAAATCAACTCCCTTCGGCAAATGATTGCTGATTTAACCGAAGACGCTAAAAACGATGCCAAAGGTTCGGCCGGCGATAAACACGAGACAGCTTTGTCGATGATGCACCTGGAACAGGAAAAATTAAATCAGAAATTAAAAGAGCTTTTAGAAGCAAAAAGGATTTTTGAGGCAATTGATTTTGAAAAAAAGAACTCAAAAGTCGCCTTGGGAAGTTTAGTAAAGGCCAATGATGTTTATTTTCTCCTTTCCGTGAGTTTGCCCAAAGCCGAAATAGAAGGAGAGGCTGTTTTTGCTGTTTCCCCGCAGACTCCCTTGGCTCAAATGCTGTTAGGCAGTGTTCAGGGAAATGAAATCAGGGTTAACAGTATCCTGTATAAAATCCAATCTGTTGTTTAAAGAAATTGAGAATTATAATTGAAACCATTAAAACAGTAGTTTTTTAGTTTATTTTTTATCTTAAAATCACTATTTTAATTTTAATTTGTAGTCAAAAAGATTTTTTTAATTTAAAAAAATAAACATAATATTGATTTTTGCTTCATCAATTTAAGTGTAATCAGATAAAGTAAAGCATATGTGTGGAATTTTAGCCATTATAGGAAAAGGAAAAGAAGAATCATTAGTTCAGGAATTGTCAAAACGAATGTCGCACCGCGGTCCGGATGAAAGTGATCTGCATGTAACGGGGAGCGGACATATTTTGGCTCACGAGCGTTTGTCAATTGTTGACCTGCATACCGGAAAACAACCTATTCAGGGAACTTCATCTGCATGGATGGTTCATAACGGCGAAATTTATAATCACCAGAAATTAAGAGACGGCATTTTAAAAGACCACCAATTCAGAACTACATCCGATTCCGAAGTGATTGTGCATTTGTATGAAAAATTCGGTTATGATTTTTGCGATATGCTCGACGGAATGTTTGCCTTTGTTGTCATTGACGGGGATGATTTTATAGCAGGACGCGATCCGCTGGGGGTAAAACCGCTTTATTATGGTTTGGATGAAAGAGGAAGAATGTATTTTGCGTCCGAAATGAAAGCAATTGCCGATCAATGTAAAACATTTTCCACTTTTCCTCCCGGACATTATTATACCGAAAAAACAGGGTTTGTGAAATACTATCAGCCTAAGTGGGAAGATGAAACATTGGCTGTGGAAGAATTAGATTTAAAAGCCATCCGCGAAACCTTATCTGAAAGTGTTCGTAAACGGTTGATGAGCGATGTGCCAATAGGGGTATTACTTTCCGGAGGGCTGGATTCATCGTTAACTTCTTCTATTGCGGCCCGTTATATGAAGCAAATGGGTAAAACATTACATTCGTTTTCCATCGGATTAGATGCTGAAGCTCCTGATGCCAAAGCAGCCCGAAAAGTAGCGGAGTTCTTAGGAACGCAACACCACGAAATCCATTTTACGATTGAACAGGGAATCGAGATTTTAGATAAATTGATCTGGCACCTGGAAACGTATGATGTCACCTCAGTACGAGCGAGTACACCCATGTACTTTTTATCAAAAGCCATTACTGACAGGGGCATAAAAGTAGTGCTTTCCGGTGAAGGAGCTGATGAAATTTTCGGAGGATACTTATACTTCAGAAATGCTCCGAGCGTAGAAGATTTTCAAAAAGAAACCATTGAGCGTGTGCAGAAGCTGTTTACGGCCGATTTGCTTCGGGCAGATAAATCGACCATGGCTCACGGACTGGAGGCCAGGGTTCCGTTTTTAGATAAAGCTTTTCTGGAATTAGCCATTAAAATCAAACCGGAAGAAAAAATGCCGTCTGCCTATGACGGAATTGAAAAATACATCCTGCGTAAAGCGTTTGACACGCCGGAACAACCGTATTTGCCGGACGAAGTGTTGTGGCGTCAGAAAGAGCAATTCTCAGATGGAGTAGGCTACAACTGGATTGATACCTTAATTGAATATTGTTCCGGTCAGGTAACGGATGAGGAATTTGAAAAAGCGGCAGTATTGTATCCGTACAACACGCCGGTTACCAAAGAAGCGTTCTTTTACAGAAGGATTTTTCATAAACATTTTCCGCAGGTGGCAGCAGCACAAACGGTACGGAAATGGATTCCGAAATGGCAGGAAAACCAGGATCCGAGCGGCAGAGCCAATGCCGCTCATGTAAAAGCGGACACCGCCATTGCCAAAATTAAAATGGATATACCCGTATAAAAGAATTCAAGATTGAAGTTTAGTTTGTTTGTTAAAGGCGTTCTCGTTGTGGGGGACGCTTTTTTTGGCGTTTTTTCTGCTGTTTAATGGTTATGCGGTTTTCTGTGCCATTTCGATAGGAGACCCGAGCGATAGCGAATAGGCAAAGCAAATCACATCACGTTTGGCAGGTTACGCTAGAAAATAGGGGTTTTCTGCTTTATGTGATTTCTCGTGCCTCGAAATGACAAGGTCGGAGATAAGGGATGAGGTTTTTAAATTTAAAAACTGCGAAGTCGGGAAGCTTCATTGAAAAGAGTAAAGTCAGTTTAGCCAAAGCGGTATTTTGGAAGCAGTAAATTTCTTTGTGGCACTTCACCCGCGTGAAGGATTGCAGCGGGAAAGCCCGCAGAGAGGAGGCACGACGAACGATCCCGATAACAATCGGGATGCAACGAAAAGCCTGACCCGCAGCTTGCCGGAGGGGCACGCCCGAAAGCAAAATTTCAACCAGAAAAACGGATTAAAATACCGTAATAAAAATCAACAATTTGTTAATAACTTATCTTCTTTACGGTAGTGGTAGCATAGAAAATCCCTTGTAATTTCGTATATTTGCGTGTTTGACAAAAAAATACATTTTTAGCATTACTATTGATATGAGCGAAGAAATTAAAAAGAATAATTATTCTGCAGATAGCATTCAGGCCTTAGAGGGAATGGAGCACGTAAGGATGCGTCCTTCCATGTATATTGGAGATACCGGTGTAAGAGGTTTACACCATTTGGTTTATGAGGTGGTGGACAACTCGATTGATGAGGCGTTGGCCGGACATTGTGATACCATCAGCGTGATAATTAATGAAGATAACTCTATTTCGGTAGAAGATAATGGTCGCGGTATTCCGGTTGATATTCACAAAAAAGAAGGGGTTTCCGCTTTGGAAGTGGTGATGACCAAAATTGGGGCAGGAGGTAAGTTTGATAAAGATTCATATAAGGTTTCCGGAGGTCTTCACGGGGTTGGGGTGTCGTGTGTGAACGCACTTTCTGATCACTTGAGAGCCACGGTTCACCGGGACGGAAAAATTTATGAGCAGGAGTATGAAAGAGGTAAAGCATTGTATCCGGTTAAACAGATTGGCACAACCGAAAAAAGAGGAACAATTGTTACGTTTAAGCCGGACGGGACAATCTTTACACAGACATTAGAGTATTCGTATGATACATTGGCGGCTCGTATGCGTGAACTTTCTTTTCTGAATAAAGGCATTACCATTACGTTGACCGACAAACGGCATAAAGATGATAAAGGGGAATCCATCGGTGAAGTTTTTCACTCGAAAGAAGGACTGAAAGAGTTTGTTAAGTTCTTAGACGGAAACCGTGTGCCGATTATTGCCTCGGTCATCAGTATGGAGAATGATAAGGGCGAGATACCGGTGGAGGTTGCGTTGGTTTATAATGAAAGTTATTCGGAAAATATCTTTTCCTATGTAAATAATATCAATACCCACGAAGGGGGAACGCATTTGCAGGGTTTCCGTATGGGGTTGACCCGTACGTTGAAAAAGTATGCAGACAATTCCGGGTTGTTGGAAAAATTGAAGTTTGAAATTTCCGGAGACGATTTCCGCGAAGGATTGACGGCTATTATTTCCGTAAAAGTAGCCGAGCCTCAGTTTGAAGGACAAACCAAAACAAAATTAGGAAACAGAGAGGTGGTTTCACCTGTCAGTCAGGCAGTAGCCGAAATGCTCGAGAATTACCTGGAAGAAAATCCGAATGATGCCAAAATCATAGTACAGAAAGTAATTCTGGCCGCCCAGGCTCGTCATGCAGCTAAAAAAGCCCGTGAAATGGTACAACGCAAAACCGTTTTAGGCGGTGGCGGATTACCGGGTAAGCTTTCTGATTGCTCTGAACAGGATCCGGCAAAATGTGAGATTTTCCTGGTCGAGGGAGATTCGGCAGGCGGAACGGCAAAACAAGGTCGCGACAGAGCATTTCAGGCGATTTTACCGCTTCGGGGTAAGATTTTGAATGTGGAGAAAGCGATGCATCACAAAGTATTTGAAAACGAAGAAATCAGAAATATTTTTACCGCTTTGGGGGTTACTGTCGGAACAGCCGAAGATTCCAAAGCATTAAATTTAGAAAAACTAAGGTATCACAAAGTAGTCATCATGTGTGATGCCGACGTAGATGGTAGTCACATTTCTACATTGATTCTTACGTTCTTTTTCCGGTTCATGAAAGAGTTGATAGAAAACGGACACGTTTATATTGCCACCCCGCCCTTGTACTTAGTGAAAAAAGGAAATAAAAAAGAATATGCCTGGAATGATGATCAACGGGATATGATTAATCAAAGAATGGGCGGTTCTGCCGCTATTCAGCGTTATAAAGGTCTGGGAGAAATGAATGCCGAACAGCTTTGGGAAACCACGCTGAATCCTGATTTCAGAACATTACGTCAGGTAACGATTGATAGCTTGACCGAAGCAGACAGGATCTTCTCGATGCTGATGGGTGACGAAGTGCCACCAAGAAGGGAATTTATTGAGAAAAATGCTGTTTATGCCAATATTGATGCATAAACCAATCAGATAATTATAAAAAAAGAATAAAATGAAAGTTACCATTGTAGGAGCAGGAAATGTTGGTGCAACATGTGCCGACGCAATTGCTTACAGAAGAATTGCCAGCGAAATTGTATTGTTAGATATCCGGGAAGGTTTTGCCGAAGGAAAGGCCTTGGATATCATGCAGACACAAACCACGCTGGGTTTTAATACCAAAGTATCAGGAAGCACAAATGATTATGCTAAAACAGCCGGAAGCGATGTGGTAGTAATTACATCCGGAATCCCGAGAAAACCGGGGATGACCCGTGAAGAGCTAATCGGAATTAATGCGGGAATCGTAAAATCGGTAGCAGAAAGTTTGTTGCAGCATTCGCCAAACGCTATTGTAGTGGTGGTGTCAAACCCAATGGATACCATGACGTATTTAACGTTGAAAGCAACAGGTTTACCAAAAAACAGAATCATCGGAATGGGTGGTGCTTTAGATAGTTCACGTTTCAAAACGTATTTGTCTCAGGCTTTAGACAAACCGGCTAATGACATTCACGGAATGGTAATTGGTGGTCACGGTGATACAACCATGATTCCGTTAACACGTTTAGCGGCTTATAATGGTGTTCCTGTTTCTGAATTTTTATCTGCTGAACGATTAGAAAAGGTTGCTGCCGATACAATGGTAGGAGGAGCTACTTTAACTGCTTTGTTAGGAACTTCTGCTTGGTATGCTCCGGGAGCTTCTGTAGCCTATTTGGTAGATAGCATTTTGAACGATCAAAAGAAAATGATTCCTTGTTCTGTTTTGTTAGAAGGTGAATATGGTCAAAGCGATATCTGTATCGGTGTGCCATGTATTATCGGTAAAAACGGAATTGAGAAAATTGTTGATATTGACTTGAACGAGGAAGAAAAAGCAAAATTTGCAAAAAGTGCCGATGCAGTTAGAGCAATGAATGCTGATTTGAAATCGGTTTTAGCTTAATATTTTTCATATAATACAAAAGAGACTGCATTTTTGCAGTCTTTTTTTTGAGATTAATCGATAAATAAATTGGTTAATCCTATTCATAATTATATATTTGCACGTTTTATAAAATCGAAAAGAATCACTTATTTTCTTTTTGCTTATAAATCAAAACCTTAACCAACAAAAATTAATTAATTCAAGTAATAATGCAGAGTAAAGGACTTATTAAATTTTTCGCAATTTTATTTGCATTGGTATGTATTTACCAACTTTCATTCACCTTTGTGGCTAATAAAGTGAAGGCAGATGCCAAAGCTTATGCCGGAGATGATGTGGCTAAAGAGGCTAAATATTTAGACTCAATCGGTAGGGAAAAAGTTTTCAGCTTAGGATTTGCAGATTATACTTATAATGAAGTAAAAGACAAGCAGATCAATAAAGGACTTGACCTTGAAGGCGGAATCAACGTAATCCTTCAAATATCTGTAAAAGATGTATTGGTAGGATTGTCTAATGATTCCCAAGATCCGGTTTTTAATAAGGCCTTAGCAGAGGCAACAAAAAATCAAAAAGGAAACCAAACCTATTTGGACGCGTTTTTTGAAGCGTTTGATGCAGAGTCAAACGGAAAAGTAAAATTAGCTTCACCGGATATTTTCTTTAACAAAAATTTAGACGGTGAGATTGATCTGAAAATGAGCGATGCTCAGGTTAAAACGGTCATCAAAAGAAAAGTAGGCGAGTCGGTTCAAAGTGCTTTTGAAGTACTGAGAAAACGTATCGATAAATTTGGTGTAACACAACCAAATATTCAGCAATTAGGAGAAACCGGAAGAATTTTGGTAGAATTACCGGGAGCAAAAGATGTTGACCGGATTAAAAAGTTATTACAAAGTACCGCTCAGTTAGAGTTTTGGGAAACCTATAAATTTGAAGAGGTTGCTCCTTACTTAGGTCAATTGAACGAAGCTTTGAAAGCTACGGAAGTAAAAGTAGAAACAAAGGAAACTGCTAAAACGGGTATTGACTCTTTGTTAACTGATACTTCTAAAGATTCATTGGCAAACGTAAAAGGAAACAATCCTTTGTTTGATAAAATGTTATCATATGGCGGAGGTCCTGTTTTGGGGTATTTTGCTCCAAAAGATACAGCGGCTATTAATGGTTATTTAAACAGAGACGGTAGTAAGGCTTTATTGACTCCGGAGTTGCGTTTCGCCCGTTTTGTTTGGGGTAAACCGACAAGCATTACGAATGATAAAAAAGAAAAAATTGAAGCCGTAGAGTTATATGCCTTAAAGTCTGACGGACGTTCTTCAAAACCTGCGATTAGTGGTGGTGTAGTGGTTGATGCCAGAGATACTTTTGATCAGTTCGGAAAACCGGCCGTTTCTATGCAAATGAACGGTAAGGGAGCTAAAGAATGGGAAGAATTAACAGGAAGAGCTTATACGCAAAAAAGTAGTATTGCTATTGTGTTGGATAATATTGTTTATTCTGCACCGGGTGTTTCCTCCGGACCGATTGCCGGTGGACGATCTGAAATTTCGGGAAACTTTACCATTGATGAGACCAAAGATTTAGCCAATGTTTTAAGAGCGGGTAAATTACCTGCTAAAGCAGATATTGTTCAGTCTGATGTGGTCGGGCCTTCATTGGGGCAGGAAGCTATCGACAACGGAATGTTGTCTTTCCTGATCGGTATGGTATTGGTTGTTGTTTGGATGATCTTATATTATGGTAAATCCGGTATTTATGCTAACATATCGTTGTTGGTAAACATCTTGTTTATTTTCGGAATTCTGGCCAGCTTAGGAGCTGTGTTGACTTTGCCGGGGATTGCCGGTATCGTTTTAACCATCGGTATGGCGGTAGATGCCAATGTAATTATATTTGAAAGAGCTAAAGAAGAATTAGATGCCGGAAAAACAGTAGATGAAGCTGTAAATTATGCTTATACCTGGAAAGGGGCTATGTCTTCTATTTTTGATGCTAATATTACAACCGCTTTAACCGCTTTAATTCTGTTGGTTTTCGGAACAGGACCCATCAAAGGTTTTGCCACTACTTTATTAATCGGTATCGGAACATCTTTATTTACTGCCGTTTTTATTACCCGCCTGTTTTTGGATTGGAGTTTAAACAAAAAAGAAAACCTCACGTTTGCAACACCGATGTCGCAAAACTGGTTTAAAAATATGCATATTGATTTCTTGAGCAAAAAGAAAATTGCTTATGTAGTTTCAAGTATATTGGTAATTGTTTCATTGGTTTCTTTGTTCTTTGTGAACGGGTTAAATCAGGGAGTTGATTTTGTGGGTGGACGTACATTCCAAATTCGTTTTGACAAAGAAGTAACCGCCAGTGAGGTAAGTTCTGTTTTAACCAACGCTTTCGGAACGAATGTCGAAGCAAAAACATTCGGAAGCGGAAATCAGTTAAAGATTACAACCAAGTATAAAGTTGACGAAGAAGGGGAGGGAGTAGATAAGGAAGTAAATGAAAAATTGTATGAAGCTTTGAAAAAGTATTTTCCAACAACTTCCTATGAGAATTTTGTAACTAATTATGAAGGAAAAGAGTTGGGCATATTACAGGCTTCAAAAGTAGGACCGACTATTGCAGAGGATATTAAAACAGATTCCTATTGGGCAGTTACAGGCTCATTATTGGTTGTTTTCCTTTATTTACTGATTAGCTTCAGAAAATGGCAGTTTTCATTAGGAGCTGTAGCGGCTGTAGCACACGACGTAATCATTGTTTTAGGTATATACTCCTTGTTCTGGAAGTTTTTGCCGTTCAATATGGAAGTTGATCAGGCTTTTATCGCAGCAATTCTAACGGTAATCGGTTACTCGCTGAATGACACCGTAATCATCTTTGACCGTGTGCGTGAGTTTTTAGGGAAACATGAAGAAGGAAGTTTTAACGAGATTGTTAACAGAGCTTTAAATACAACTATCAGCAGAACAATCAATACCTCTTTAACAACATTGATTGTATTGTTTGCAATCTTTATTTTAGGCGGTGAAACAATCCGAGGGTTTGTATTTGCTATTCTGATAGGAATATTGGTAGGTACTTATTCTTCCTTGTTCATTGCCACACCACTTATGACTGATACAGTCAATAAAGAAGAAGCCAGAAAAGGAAATAAAAAGAAAGAAGGATAATTTTTGAACAGATTTATTATGTTATAAAAAGCCCGGCCTACAGTCGGGTTTTTTATTGCCTTATTGGAAACAGCTACGACTATTTTTTGTGATTTTTGTTATGCCCCCACATCTTTATGTTGCTGTCATTTGTTGTAATTTAGAATGGGCTTGGTATTAAAATTAGAATTTTGTTTGCAACTGTAAACCAAAGGTTGAATAGGGGAAAAGTAATTGGTGATAAGTACTGCACAACCATTTGTTTATTCATAAAAACAATCGGACTTGCGTTGTCTTATGGTTTTTCATATGTTGTCAGAGAGATTTGATATGAACTATTATTTTTAATATTTGCGTGAGTCAGGTTAGCTTCTTTTGTAAAAATTGCGTATACCAATTTTTAATTTTTGAGAGTTAATGATGCTCTGGTTAATAAAGAGGATAAAAAAACCGACTCATATAGCCGGTTTATCTTATTTATAATTTTTAAAAAACTATTTTTTATTGGGTCTTAAAATATAATATAAACCAATTAAAACAAACGGAATACTTAACCATTGTCCCGTTGTAAGAGCATTAAATACGGGATATTTTTCAAATCCGCCCTGACTGGCTTTTACAAATTCAACCACAAAACGAACTGACCAAAGCAGTACCATAAAGGTTCCGAACAATAAGCCTTCTTTTTTGCGGGCATCTGTTTTCCAATACATGAAAAACAAAACCAGAAAAACAAAAATATAACCAAACGCCTCATACAATTGTGAAGGGTGCAAGGCCGGTACCTTGTCTAACAAATAAGCAAAGTCCGGGTTGTCGGAAATAGCTTTGTAAGCCTCTTTAGGGTTGACTATTTTGGTATGTGCAACAGCTTCATTTTTACTGTAATAATCCTGTACAAACTTAATTCCGAAGGCAGAATCTGTTTCGTGCCCTACAATTTCAGAATTAAAAAAATTTCCCAACCTGACAAATATGGCTCCGCTGGCTACGGGTATCACAACCCGGTCTAAAACCCACAGCAATGATCGCTTCATAATTTTTTTACTGAAATAAACCATAAACAAAATAATGGCAATAGCGGCACCATGGCTGGCTAATCCGGAGAAGCCCGTAAATTCAAATTCTGGTTTAGTGCGTATGGGGAGCAGAATGCTTAAAGGATCTTCTCTGAACAGTTCTGATTGATAAAAGATAACATGACCCAATCGTGCCCCGATTAAAGTGGCAATAACGGTATAAATAAATAAACTGTCCAGCTTTTCCAGGGATTCATTTTCTCTGATAAAGATATGTTTCATGATATACCAACCCAAAGCAAAAGCAACCACAAACATAAGGCTGTAAAAACGAATAGTAAGCGAGCCAATTTCAAATCCTTCGGAAGGATTCCAGACAAAAGCCAAAAAAGATGTAGCCATAAAATTATTATTTGACGTAAATGTAAACGAATTTCGCACAAAATGCAATTTCAGGCATTTAATAAATTCTTAAAAAATGCAATCAGGGAACCGGATCGTATCCGCTTTTCCCCCAAGGGTGGCACTTTGAAATGCGTTTTGAAGAGAGCCAGATTCCTTTGATAACACCGTGCTTCAGAATAGCTTCTGCTGCATAATGTGAACATGTGGGTTCAAACCGGCAAGTTGCCGGAGTGAGAGGCGAAATAACAGTCTGATAAAACCGAATCAGAAAAATAAAAGGAAACCGTACTATTTTTTTTAGCATTGATTTTGATTTCTTGAGCGTAAACTAATTCAATGGTACACAGTTTTTCTGGTTAGACAGTTCTTCAATACCCAATTTAACCTGAAAACTTGAAACAATCTTTCCTAACTCACACTAAAACTCGTTCCGTCTTTTCCGTCCTTTAACTGAATACCAAGTGCCAGTAACTGATCCCGGATCTGATCGGAAAGAGCAAAGTTTTTATTTGCCCGTGCTTCGTTCCGCATTTGAATCATCAGCTGAACAACGCCTTCCAGCTTATCGGAATTATTGTGCTCTTCTGCTTCATTGCTGATGCCTAAAACATCGTGAATAAAGGATTTAAGTGTTGTGCTCAGTTCTGTCAGATCTTCTGCCGTAATTGTTTCTTTTCCGTCCTTAATCAGGTTCACAAACCGTATTCCTTCAAATAATTGAGCAATTAATACAGGTGTATTGAAATCGTCATTCATCGCTTCATAACAGCTTTCTTTCCAGGCGGAAATATCCAGAGAAGTAGAGGAGGCGGTGTTTAATTTGCCTAGCAGCTCAATACCTTCCATCAATCGGTTAAATCCTTTTTCAGAAGCTAAAATGGCATCGTTAGAAAAATCAAGTACGCTTCGGTAATGTGCCTGAAGCATAAAAAAACGGGTAACATTGGGTGAAAATGCTTTTGATAAAATAGTGTTACCGCCATTGAAGATTTCGTTGGGCAAAATATAATTTCCGGTCGATTTTGCCATTTTTTTTCCGTTCAAAATCAACATGTTGGCATGCATCCAGAAATTAACCGGACTATGGCCGGTACAGGCCTCATTTTGAGCAATCTCACATTCGTGATGCGGAAATTTCAAATCCATTCCGCCGCCGTGAATGTCAAAAGTTTCGCCTAAATATTTTGTACTCATGGCAGTACATTCCAAATGCCAGCCCGGAAAACCTACTCCCCAGGGTGAGGGCCAACGCATGATATGCTGTGGTTCCGCTTTTTTCCATAAAGCAAAATCCTGTGGGTTCTTTTTGTCGCTCACGCCGTCTAAATCACGGGTATTGGCAATCATATCTTCAATGTTTCTGCCGCTTAATTTGCCATAGTGGTTGGTTTTGTTAAACTTAACGACATCAAAATAAACCGACCCGTTTGATTCATACGCAAAACCGTTATCAATGATTTTTTTGATAATCTCCTGTTGCTCTATAATATGTCCTGTTGCGGTAGGTTCAATACTCGGCGGGAGAAAATTCAATTTATGCAGAATCGTATGAAAGTCCACGGTGTAACGTTGCACAATCTCCATAGGTTCCAATTGTTCCAAACGGGCTTTCTTGGCAATTCGGTCTTCACCCACCTCTGCATCATTCTCCAAATGCCCGGCATCGGTAATATTTCGAACATAACGCACTTTATAGCCCAAATGAAGCAAATAACGAAAAATCACATCAAAACTCATGAATGTCCGCACGTTTCCCAGGTGAACGTTACTGTAAACCGTTGGTCCGCATACATACATGCCCACATTTCCTTCATGAATGGGTTTGAAAACTTCTTTTTCACCCGAAAGCGAATTGTAAATTTTTAAGGTCTGACTTTCGTATAATTTCATTTTTATTTTTATGTTTTAACTCCAAACGCTCAATTAATTTTTTCCGAAAGAATCAGAAGCTATTCCCGCTATCCATTCCAATCTTTCGTCAAAAAAAGTTATTTTTCTAAGTGTTTTTTGTGCTTCCGTTGGTCGCAAAAAAACACAAACAAAAATATACTTTTTTTATCCTTTAGGATTTCCATTGCTATCGGGGCTAAGAGAGTGGCAAAAGACAATATCAAAAATCAATTTCAAAACTCCCATCTTCTATTTTTCACCACCTTTCTTCCTAAAACTTCGTATCCAATTTAATGTAGTCCAAAAACTCTCTCCGCACTTTTTCATCTTTAAACTTTCCGCCAAATTCAGAGGTAACCGTACTGCTTTCAATATCACGGATGCCTCTTGAGTTCACGCACAAATGTTTGGCGTCAATTACGCAGGCAACATCTTCGGTATTCAATGCCTTTTGCAATTCTTTCACAATCTGCATGGTTAGTCTTTCCTGTACCTGAGGTCGTTTGGCATAATAATCTACTATACGGTTCATTTTAGAAAGCCCGATCACTTTACCGCTTGAAATATAAGCCACATGAGCACGGCCAACAATAGGCAACAGATGGTGTTCGCAGGTAGAATAAAGAGTGATGTTTTTTTCAACCAGCATTTCACCGTATTTGTAGCCGTTTTCAAAAGTGGAAGAACTGGGTCTTTTAGCTGGGTTTAAACCGCCAAAAATCTCTTTGACAAACATTTTTGCCACGCGGTTAGGGGTGCCCTTCATGCTGTCGTCGGTCAGGTCCATTCCGAGGGTCGTCAGGATGTTTGTCACATCTTTTTTAATTAACTCTATTTTTTGTTCATCGGTTAAATCAAAAGCATCCTTTCGCAATGGATTATCTATAGAAGTTCCAATGTGGTTATCACCTAAGTCATCCGAAAAAGTATCGTTATTGCTCATTAAATTGTATATATATAGGTAAGACAAATTAAAGTCAGCAAAGATAAACAAAACCAAGAAATTTTTTGTTATAAAAAAATCAATTGTAAAAAATAGAAATTTTAAGATAATTATAAGTTAAAAATATGTAAATTTCCGGCTTTAAAAATTCCTAACTATGAACCTAAGAATACTATTTTGTTTATTTAGTTGTTTTATAATCAGCTTTTTAAATGCTCAGAACTTAATTCCGAACGGAGATTTTGAGCAGGGAAACGGAATTGGTTTCCAATCAGCCTATAACTATATAAATCCGGGAGCTGGTCAGGCAAATAGTACCCCAAGACAGTATGCTGTAATAAACAATTCAAATTTATTAAATACAACTAATTTTGTAAGTTCTACAGATCATACAACAGGAACTGGTTTAATGATGGTTTGTGACGGTGCATCTTCTCAATCAGAAGTTTTTTGGAGTACCAACGGTGATATTACGCTTCAGGCTGGAGAAACGTACAGATTTTCTTTTTTTATAAGATCTGTTAACAATACCAATCCGCAGCCGGAAATAGGTTTTAGAGTTATGGCTGCGGCAGCCACTTATTTTAATGCGAGTTATGTAGTAACTAATCCTTCAACCGGATGGCAGGAAGTAAGTTTTAATTACACTGTATCTGAACCCGGAGCCCCTAACAGAAGGTTTGAACTTTACAACGTAAACCAAAGTGCAGTAGGAAATGACTTTGCGATAGATGATATTTCTTTGCGGAGATTAGTGCCGCTTTCAATGGGGCATTTAGTGTTAAACGCTACTTGTTTTGGAGTAAATGATGGTTCTATTTCTATGTATGCTCAAGGTGGTACAGGGCCTTATAATTACTCAATTACGGGGCCAGTAAATCAGTCAAATTCCACTGGTTTTTTCACCGCTCTTCCAGCTGGAACTTACACGATTTCTGTAACAGATAGTGCGTCAGAAACGATTATAACTAACAATGTGGTTGTTACCCAACCTGCTAATACATTAACAATAAGTCCGGCAAACAGGATGGTTTGTAGCGGAATACCAATTACATTAACAGCGTCCGGCGGCGGAAATTACAATTGGACTTCATCTCCAGTTGATCCGTCTTTAATAAATCCTGCAAATGCTGCCGTTACAGTTAGTCCTACAGAAACAACAATTTACACAGTTACATCAACACAGCCGGTGGTTAGAAACCTTGTTTTTAATGGTGATTTTTCTCAGGGTAATATAGGGTTTGCTACAGATTATCAATACCTTAATCCGGTAGATCCGGTTGGTGTTCAGGGGGCTTATGCTGTAGTCCCCAATGCTCAGGTCTGGTTTGCCGGATTTGAAAGTTGTACAGATCATACAAACGGAACAGGTAATATGATGGTTGTTGACGGTTCTGTTGCTAATGGTGGAAATGATAGGGTCTGGTGTCAGACTGTGCCTGTGAACAACGGACGAACATATACCTTTTCATATTGGGTTCAGTCAGTCGCATTACCTAATCCGGCAAATTTAGAAGTTTTGATCAATGGTGTTTCTTTAGCTCCTGCCGAAATAGCTCCTTCAACTACTTGTGATTGGGTAGAATATACTTATACATGGACAAATGGAAGTAATACGACAGTTGAAATATGTATTTATAACCGAACAACTACAGCAGCAGGAAACGATTTTGCTTTGGATGATATATCATTTACAGAAACAATTGATTGTGTTTTAACCAGATCGGTTACCCTGACAGTTCCTTCTGTAACAGTATCAAATGATTACACAACATGTCCTAATACGTATGGAACAATTACTTTTACAGGAACTCCTTTTGGAATTGTAAATTTTGTTTCCTCGGCGGGAACATCTCATACAGTAGTTTTGAATGCGGCAGGAACTTTTACATGGACAACCTCGTTACCGCTTTTAGAAACGGTAACTTACACCGTTAACAATATTTTTATCGGTCCACCGCTTTTATGTGGTAATCCGGTTTCAGACTCAATAACAATAACGGTTCAGCAAAACGGTTGTGCTACAGTTATAGCTATGGATGCAACAACGGGGGGGAGTATACCTGATTTATGCCAGCCCGGTGAATGTTTTGAACTTACAACCGATTATACAGATGTAAGATCAACAACTTCTTATGAAGTTACACAAATAGCTTATTGCCCGCAAGCGGCATTTGATGATCCCAGTTTTACAAGGCTATTTTTATCACAGGATGATTCTTTTTCCGGGGTGTTTTCATTGCCTTTTAATTTTTGCTTCTATGGAAATGTGTTTGATACGCTTCAGTTTGGGGATAATGGAACGATTAATTTCGGAACAAATTATCCCGGACCAAATGCAGGAGGGCAAGCCTGGGCCATTAATCAAGCACCCTTGTCAAATGTAAATTTTCCGGGAGGTGGCGGGGTTGATAATCCTTTCAGAAATGTAATTATGGGAGTTTATCAGGATACAAACACAGGAGTTCCGCCACCAGCCGGGGTTGTGAGGAGCCTTAATTATGCTATACATGGTACTTATCCATGTCGTAAGTTCATTGTTAATTTTGATAATTTTGCCCTTTACAGTTGTGGCTACAACATGGGAGTACAAACCTATCAAATGGTTTTATATGAAATTTCAAATATAATTGAAGTATATGTCAAGAGACGGCATGTTGGTAGTTGTACATGGAACCAGGGACAGGGCGTAATCGGAATTAAGGGAGGAGGAGCCAACCCACCTTACTTAGCCGCTCCGGGAAGAGATGTTGGAACATGGAGTGCATTTGAAGAGGCTTGGCGATTTACTCCAAACGGACCTTCAGTAACAACGTTAGAATGGTTTGAAGGTACAACACTTATTGGAACAGATAGAACCATTACGGTTTGTCCTACCGAAAATACTACCTATACGGCAAGAGTAACCTACGATAATTGTATCGTAAATGATGTTATAGAGAATACCATCACAGCTAATTTTTTACCGGATAATACAGCGAATCCTGTAAATTTATTTTCAATTGATGAATTTTTTGATATTACACAAAACACCCCAATTATCTTAAATGGAGAACCAGCAGGACAATATGATATTTTATATTATGAAAATCAAATAGATGCTCAAGAGTTAGCATTGAATAATATTACCAATTTGACAAATTATGAAAGTGATGAAAATCCGAAAACAATCTATGCAGCAATATCCAATAGTGCGACAAACTGTATCTATGTTCGTCCGTTTTTGTTGATTACAGGCTTAAACCCATTAGCAGATGATTTGGCATTATGTGATGAAGTAACTCCCGGTAATAATTTCGAAATTTTTGATTTAACTGAGAATGATGCGAATGCTTTGAATGGTTTAAACCCAACCGAATTTGAAGTAAGCTATCATAATAGTCAAGCAGAAGCAGATTCTGGTGCTTTACCAATTTCTCCAGCTGATGCTTATAATGGCACGAATGAAACTATTTATGTTAGAGTTCAAAGGATTGGAAATCCTGCTGTTTACGGAACCACTACTTTTACATTAACAATTAATCCCACACCTTTTATTGCAGACATTAATCAAACAATATGTTCTGAAGATAGTTTCTCTGTTACTCCGGTAACGGCATCACCGGATATTGTACCAACCGGTACTACTTATACCTGGACGGTCGTTGCACCGGCAGGAATTACAGGTGCTTCAGATCAGGCAACTCCGCAAACGACTATCAGTCAAACGTTGACGAACACAACAGATACACCGATTAATGTAGTTTATACGGTAACAGCTTCGGTGGGAACGGCCCCTGATATTTGTACTGATGTTTTTGATATTACAGTTACAGTAAATCCAAAACCAAGTATTTCAAATGTTACTCCGGCTATTTGTTCGGCACAGACCTTTACTGTAACACCAAGTACCAATGGCACTGATATTGTTCCGGTAGGATCAACTTACACCTGGACAGTAGTGGCTCCGTCAGGAATAACGGGGGCTTCAGACCAAACAGCCTCTCAGACAGCAATTAGCCAAACGTTGACCAATTCAACCGAAGTGGAGTTAGATGTTGTTTACACGGTGACAGTATCCGCAGGAACAGCACCAAATGTCTGTACAGATACCTTTACGATCACTGTAAGAGTCAACCCCTTACCGGTTATTAACAACCGTGTTGTTTCGATTTGTTCTGAAGATAGTTTTACGGTTACGCCTGTTACGATGTCTCCCGAGGTTGTACCAACGGGGACGAGTTATACCTGGACGGTTTCATCTCCTTCGGGTATTACAGGAGCATCGGCAGAAACGACAGGACAAAGCAGTATCAGCCAGAGTTTAACCAATACGACCAATTCTCCTTTGGATGTGATTTACAGTGTAACGGCTTCTGTGGGAACTTCACCGAATATTTGTACGGATACATTTAATATAACAGTAACGGTCAATCCAACTCCTACGGTTACGGTTAATAGCCCGACGGAATGTGAGGGTACAGCGGCCACCGTTACAGCAACCCCGGGGATACCTGGCAGCTATGATTATGTTTGGAACGTTCCATCAGGACCTAACCCGGGTAATGTAGCGAGTTTTACCACCACCATACCGGGGGTTTACAGTGTCGTGATAACCGACACGGTAACGGGATGTTTTTCTACCAGTGCTTCAGGTACAGTAACCATTGACCCTATTCCGACAGTAACGGTTAACAGCCCGTCATTATGCGATGGAGCTGCTGCCACAGTAACAGCCACTCCGGGTGTTGCGGGCAGCTATACGTATGCCTGGATATATCCTTCCGGAGCCGTTGACCCCGGGGATGTGGCAAGTTTTACCACCATTGTACCGGGTGTATATAGTGTCATTATTACTGATACGGTAACGGGATGTTTCTCAGCAAGTGCCTCAGGTACAGTAACCATTAATCCTAATCCAACAGTCACAGTCAATAGCCCGACGGAATGTGAAGGTACACCAGCCACCGTTACAGCAACTCCGGGGATACCTGGCAGCTATGATTATGTTTGGACAGTTCCATCAGGAACAAATCCGGGTAATGTGGCAAGTTTCACCACCACCATACCGGGTGTATATAGTGTGATTATCACCGATACGGTAACAGGCTGTTTTTCAACAAGTGCTTCCGGTACAGTGACTATAAATTTAAATCCCATAGTGAGCGTTAACAGCCCCAGTGTTTGTGATGGCACAGCTGCTACCGTTATTGCCACACCAGCCGTAGCAGGCAGTTATGATTACGCTTGGACAGTTCCTGTACCAGTTGCCAATCCGGGTAATGTGGCGAGCTTTACCACCACAGAAGCGGGTGTGTATAGCGTAATTATCACCGACACAGCGACAGGCTGTTTTTCAGCGAGTGCTTCGGGTACAGTAACAGTTAATCCAAACCCAACAGTGAGCGTAAACAGTCCTTCTGTTTGTGATGGGGTACCGGCTACCGTTACTGCCACGCCTGGCGTAGCAGGCAGTTATGACTATGTCTGGACAGTTCCATCAGGAACAAATCCAGGTAACGTAGCAAGTTTCACAACCACCGATGCAGGTGTGTATAGCGTTGTTATTACCGATACAGCCACAGGTTGTTTTTCAGCAAGTGCCTCGGGTACGGTAACATCTAACCCAAATCCAACAGTCACAGTCAATAGCCCAACAGAATGTGAGGGCACACCAGCCACCGTTACTGCCACGCCAGGCGTAGCAGGCAGTTATGATTATGTTTGGACAGTTCCATCAGGAACAAATCCGGGTAATGTGGCAAGTTTCACCACCACCATACCGGGTATATATAGTGTGATTATCACCGATACGGTAACAGGCTGTTTTTCAGCAAGTGCTTCCGGTACAGTTACTATAAATTTAAACCCAGTAGTGAGCGTTAATAGCCCTAGTGTTTGTGTTGGAACATCCGCTACCGTTACTGCCACACCAGTTGTTGCAGGTAGCTATGATTACGCCTGGACAGTTCCGTCAGGACCTAACCCGGGTAATGTAGCAAGCTTTACCACCACCATACCGGGCGTATACAGTGTCGTAATCACCGATACGGTAACAGGCTGTTTTTCCTCCGGTGCTTCGGGTACAGTAACAATTAACCCAAACCCAACAGTAACGGTCAACAGTCCGAGTGTTTGTGATGGAGTGGCTGCCACAGTAACAGCAACTCCGGGTGTAGCGGGTAGCTATGATTATGTATGGACAGTTCCATCAGGATCTAACCCGGGCAATGTAGCGAGCTTTACCACCACCATACCGGGTGTATATAGCGTGATTATCACCGATACGGTAACAGGATGTTTCTCGGTGAGTGCTTCGGGCACAGTAACCGTTAATCCAAACCCGACAGTAACGGTCAATAACCCTACGGTTTGTGCAGGCGATTTGGCAACCCTGACCGCCACAGCAGGAGGGACAGGTAGTTATGATTATACATGGACAGTTCCTGCATCAGCTACTAATCCGGGTAATGTGGCGAGCTTTACCACCACAGAGGCGGGCGTGTATAGTGTAATTATTACCGATACCGTAACAGGATGTTCTTCTACAGCAGCAACCGGAACAGTAACGTTAGTACCACTTCCAACAGCAAGTATTTCAGGAGATACAACAGTGTGTCCAACCGGAGCGGCAACCATTACTTTTACGGCCACCCCTGGATCAACGATAGAGTATACCATCGGTTCAGGAGCAGTGCAAACCCAGGATATTGATACTTCAGGTATTTTTGTGATTACGGCTAATTATAGCACAACAACAACATTTAGTCTGATAGGTGTTTATACCAATACCATCCCGGTTTGTTCAGTTCCGCTTAGTCAGACAGCCACCATAACCGTTTCGCCGGCACCAACCATTTTTACACCAGCCGATTTGGTGGAGTGTGATGATGATAATAATGGTCGGTTTACCTTTAATTTACTTCAGACGGAGAATTTTATAACCGGCGGCGATACGAGTTTAATAGTAACCTACCACGAAACATATGATGATGCTTTTTATGGAGGAGCATCCATTCCAAATCCATCAAATTATCAGTCAGAAGTACCATGGCTTCAAACGATTTATGTCCGAGTGATTAATCCCGGAGCATTTGATTGTCCGTCGGTAACGTCATTCAATTTAATTGTGAACCCATTCCCGGTAATTAATTTAACACCACCGGCTTATGCCCTTTGTGATATTAACAGTAGCGGAGATGAGATTTTTGATTTACCGACTCAGATAGACAATATTTTAGACGGGTTAGATGTTGGTTTACATACCGTTACGTTCCATGCCAGTGAAACAGCTGCCAATGACGGAACACCGGTGATAGCTTCTAATTATTTGTCCGGTACAACAACAGTTTGGGTAAGAGTTACCATCAATGCAACCGGATGTTATGATGTAGCACCATTAGATTTAATTGTAAATCCATTGCCAATAGCCAATCTACCAACACCTTTGTCTCTTTGTGATGTAAATGATTCTGGCGATGGTCGTGAAGAATTTGATTTAACGCAGGCCATTGCAGAAATAGTAGGAAGCCAAGAAGGATTAGAAGTTAGTTTTCACTTTAATTTTGCACAGGCTCAAACAGGGGAACTTCCATTGTCATTGAGTTATATCAACGAAGTGAGTGTTTTCCAAACGTTACATGTACGCGTATATGATCCGGAAACAACCTGTTTTTCAACCACAACGTTAGATTTACGGGTATTACCATTGCCGATACCAACCCTTCCATTAAATCCGGTTACTTTGTGTGACGATAATAACGATGGGTTTGCGGTCTTTAATTTAGATGATTTGGTAGATGGAATATTAAACGGGGCATCACCGTCCGATTTTTCAGTTCGATTTTATGAGACCTATGATGAGGCATCTTTACCCGGAGTAGCCATCACTACAACGGCAAATTATCAAGGGTCAAGTCAGTATGTTTATATCCGGATGGAAGATTTGGTAACAGGATGTTTCACGGTTGAGATGATTGAACTGAAAGTAAATCCGAAACCGCAAATTCCTGATTTGGTTATGCCTTCAAAATGTGATGCGAATGATAGCAATCCATACAATGGCATAGGCGTAGAGTTTGATTTAACAGCATTAACACCAGAGATTTTAGCTGCTCAAACAGGAGCTGCTTCCAGTTATCAGGTTCGTTATTTCACCTCAAGTGGGGCGGCAGACATCAATGTTGGAGCAATAATAGATCCATCGCAATTTCAAAACACATCAAACCCGCAAACAATTTGGGTTCGAGTTACAGATGTAGCGACTCAATGCTATGATGTAAGCAGTTTTGAATTGAATGTAGATGTTCCGTTACAGCTTACAACACCGGCACCACTTCATGTTTGTGATGAATTGCCTAATGACGGTTATGCAGAATTTGATTTAACCAGCAGAAATAATGCCCTGACTAATAATTTAGGCGGTTATATCGTTGCCTTTTATCCATCGATAGCTCAGGCTATGAATGATGAAGATCAGATAAGCAATCCTGAGAATTATACCAATATCCAGCATCAATTTCAATCTGTAGGGGTAAGGGTTACCTCACCGGCAGGTTGTCATAGTTATATCACTTTATTAATTCGGGTGGTAAGCACGCCGGAGCCGTTATTTGATCCTGCACCAATTGAAGCTTGTGATTATACTAATCCGGGAGATGGTTTAGAAGAATTTGATTTAACGGAGCGGGCAGCTTATATTCTCAATGGAGCTGATCCGACTGAGTTTGTGCTGACCTATTATGAATTGTTGTCAAATGCTCAAACAGAAACCAACTGGATTCCGGATCCGGAGAATTATACCAATACAACACCGAATCAGCAAACAATTTATGTTCGGGTAACACGCATTCCAAACGATCCAACTCAACCAAGGTGTTATCAAATTGTCGAACTACAATTAATTGTGAATCCTTTACCGGCTATTGTCTCTCCGGTTAGCTTGTATCAATGTGTTGCGATGGGCGATACCATAGAGCCATTTATATTAAGTCAGGCAGATTCAAAAGTTTTAGGCACTCAAAGTGCGGCAGACTTTACGGTAACCTATCATGCCGATGCTGTTATTGCAGCATTAGGAACGCCCCAGTTACCAAATAGTTATACAAGCACCAGTGTGTTAAACACACCGGAGACAATTTATGTGAGAGTAGAAAACAATGTAACGGGATGTTATATTGTGGGTACGGTAGATTTAGTAATTGAAGAGGGAACAATGGCCAATCCGATTGCGGCAGATGATCCGGCAGTAGCCAAGTGTGATGATCAGGATGATGAGAACGATGGTCTGGCTGAGTTTAATTTAGATGCGGATGTAACTCCTATTCTGTTAGGAACAAATAATTATACTGATACAGTAGTGTATTATTTTGTAAATGAATCCGATGCTCAGACAGCTGCAACAGAGAATGATTACAGCGGAGCTTTAAGCGGAACAGACTTAACAAACTTTACTACCACAGAACCGCTGACACAGGATATCTATGCCGTTCTGGTTAATCCCAATACGCAGAGTGGCTGTCCGACGATTGTTGCGGTAACCCTAACAGTACATAAATTACCTGAGCCAACGGTTCAGGATGACTTTATCTGTACCGATCCTCAAACAGGCGATGTGATCAGAGAAGCGGTGTTAGAGAGTGGATTAAATCCAACCACGCACGAATTTACTTGGACAGATTCAGCAGGAAATGTATTAGGAACAGACGAAAACCTAACGGTAAATACTCCAGGAGCTTATACCTTAACTGTAATCAATACAGAAACCGTACAAAGATGTTCAAACACGGTAACAGTAAATGTAATTCAGTCTGAGCAAGCCACGTTGAGTTATGTACAAAGTAACTATTTTACAGATAATGCGACCATTACCATTATTGCTACGGGCATAACGATTCCGGATCAAAACAATACAAATTATGTATATAGTTTAGACTACGGGCCATTCCAAACCAGCAATGTATTTACAAACGTTAGTGCGGGAAGTCATCTGGTGACGGTTCAGGATTTAAACGGATGTCAGGACGCTACCATAGAGGTGTTTGTAGTGGATTATCCAAAATTCTTTACCCCCAACGGAGACGGTCATAATGACACATGGAATATTTTTACGTTAAGAGAGACTAACCCTAACGCAAAAATCTATATTTTTGACCGCTATGGAAAGTTCTTGAAACAGATTGCTCCTGCAGGTCAAGGTTGGGACGGAACATTTAACGGTCAGAACCTTCCGTCAACGGATTACTGGTTTACGGTAGAATATTCAGAAAACGGACAGACCAAAACATTTAAAGCACATTTTTCATTAAAAAGATAGAAGCAATAAAACCAGAATACACAAAACTCCTGATAACCTCAGGAGTTTTTTTATCGACAAAAACCACTATACCTTGCGTTTAACGTTTAAATTTCCACTTGAACGATTTTAATATTCATTACTCTTTGTAATAATTAGATTTACACCAGTTATTTCTAAATGCTGCTTAATGAAAAGGATTGTAATAGTTTTTATAATAGGATTGTTTTTAATTGGATGTGAATCAGAATCTGCAGAAATTAATGCACAGCAATTTAATTTACCTGAATGGCTGAAAGGCGATTATGAAGGAGTTCATACCGGAAAATACCTTCAGATTTCTCATGAAAGTATTCTTTTTATGGTTGATGAACAGGTCTATCAATTTCAACCGGATATGATTATTTCAGAAACGGAAGAAGAGAACCGTTATATTATATTTACCGATACAGCCGTATTACTTTTTAATAAAACAACCATAGAAGAAGAAATAAATTTTCGCTTTAATGAATTAAACCTGGGGTGGTTCCGAAAGGGGGGCATAGAATAATCATAAAAAAATCTCGGTCAGTAAAACTGCCGGGATTTTTTTATGATGCATACAGGTTATTGGTTATATACTTTTAAAGCCTCTTTCAGGATTCTGACCGATTTGATCAAATCTTCTTTTTTCAGCACATAGGCAATTCTGACTTCATCTGAACCAACATTGGGGGTAGAATAAAAACCGGCAGCCGGAGCAACCATAACGGTTTCACCATTATAATCATAGGATTCTAAAAGCCATTGGGCAAAATCATCTGCATTTTTAACCGGAAGTTTGGCAATACAATAAAAAGCCCCCTTAGGAGTGGCTACTTTTACACCTTCAATTTGGTTTAATTCTGCAATCAAGGTATCTCTCCGGTCTTTATATTCAGTAATCACTTCATCAAAATAGCTTTGCGGAGTTTCCAACGCGGCTTCGCTGGCAATTTGGGCAAATGTAGGCGGACTCAATCTGGCTTGGGCAAACTTCATCGCGGCTGCCATTACTTCTTTATTTTTTGAAACAATACAGCCAATTCTGGCTCCGCACATACTGTATCGCTTGGAAACAGAATCTATCATAATAGCATGTTGTTCTATTCCGGGAACGTTCATGACTGAAAAGTGTTGATCTCCGTCATAAATAAATTCACGGTAAACTTCGTCTGCAATTAAAAATAAATCATGTTTTTTTACTAACTCAGCTAATTGGAATATTTCTTCTTTAGAATATAAATATCCGGTTGGATTTCCGGGATTACATATTAAAATAGCTTTAGTTTTTGGTGTAATTAATTTTTCAAAATCAGCAATAGGAGGAAGGGCAAAAGCTTCGTCGATAGTTGAAATAACTGGTACCACTTTTACACCAGAGGCCGTTGAAAAACCATTGTAATTAGCATAAAAAGGTTCCGGAATAATAATCTCATCATCGGTATCCATTGTGCTCCCCATAGCAAACAGCAAGGCTTCTGAACCACCGGTTGTAATGATGATGTCCTCTGTATTAATGGGTAAATTATGCTTTTGATAATAGTCGGATAATTTTTTTCGGTAGCTTTCAAAACCGGCAGAATGGCTGTATTCCAGTACATTAATATCAATGTTTTTCACAGCATTCAGAGCTACTTCCGGTGTTTTAATATCAGGTTGACCAATATTTAAATGATAGACTTTTATCCCTCTTTTTTTAGCAATTTCAGAATAAGGAACCAATTTTCTGATGGGAGATTCCGGCATTTGCTGACCTTTTTTGGAAATCTTTGGCATAGTAATGATTATTAGAAATGCAAATTTGCAATTTTTTTTATTCAGACCCAATGCTTTTTGATGATATATTTGCTCAAATTGGATTTTACAGGCGAAAGTTGTATTTTTATTAAAATATTGGCTATGAAATTCATTTTTGTCATTCTTTTTATTTTTTTTCATCCGGTATTATTTTACGGTCAGGATGGATTTCAGTATTATTCCAAAAAAGATAAAATTACCATTCCGTTTAAACTGATAAACAATTTAATCTTTATTCCGTTAAAGGTTAATGGGGTTAATGTAAATTTTTTATTGGATAGCGGCGTTCAGGAGACAATTCTTTTTAGTTTAGACGATGATCAAAGTATTGCACTGCAAAACGTTGAAAGAATAAAATTTGCAGGATTTGGCCACTCCGAATATGTTGAAGGATTAAGATCTTCCGGAAATACCGTTGAAGTTGGCGGTATGTTACAGGATAGCAATCATGAAATTTACATCATTTTAGATGAAGATTTTAATATATCTTCCAGTGTAGGGATTCCGGTTAACGGTATTATCGGGTATCATTTTTTTAAAAACTTTCCGGTAGAAATCAATTACCTCAAGAAAAAAATAGTCGTCTATAAACCTGATCGTTTTAAGCCTAACAGGGTCAAAAATTTTAATAAATACAAACTTTCAATAGAAAATAATAAGCCATATCTGTTAACAGATTTTGCGATTGATACTCTGACGCATAACGCAAAATTACTTTTAGATACGGGCAATAGTGATGCATTATGGTTGTTTCAGAAAAGAATAGGACATATGAATCATGAAGTTGTTATTCAGAACGATTATTTAGGGCGTGGATTTAGCGGAGAAATTTACGGAGACAGGGTTAAATTGAAGGAATTTAAAATAGATGGTTTTGCATTTAAAAATTCTTATGCCGCAATTCCTGATACGGTATCCATTCGAAATCTGCATTTGGTTGACAAGCGAATTGGTTCAATAGGGTCAGAATTACTTAAGCGTTTTACGACTGTTTTTGATTATAAGAATCAACTGCTATATGTTAAAAAAAACAGTTATTTTAATAATTCATTTACGTATAACAGCAGTGGTCTGGATGTTCATCATAAAGGTTTGCAGTGGATTCAGGAAAGGGTCAGTTTAAAATCTTCTACTTCAAATCGTTCTGAGTCAAAATTCAACACCAATTCTTCAGATTATCTGTATAAGTTTGAATTAAAACCGGTTTTTATCATCTCGTCGGTCAGAAAAGATTCACCGGCATATAACAGTGGTCTCCGGAAAGATGATATTCTGATCATGATAAACAGCAGAATGGCTCATGATTTATCATTACAGCAAATTAATGATATTTTCAGGTCTGATAAAGAAAGAAAAATAGTGCTTGAAATTGAACGGAATAACAGGCGAATGAAATTTACATTTTACTTAAAAAATACGATATAAAAAAATCCCTTTTTTCAAAGGGACTTGGTTTTATTGCATCGGACCGACTTTTTTCTTTTCCATCAGGTTGACTTCCGGCCGTTCTAAAACTTCACCTTTTATTTTCAGGTGCACTTTCCCGCCTTCGGCATTCACAGCATTTGTTTCAACCGTGATACTTTTTCTGATGGGACCGGTTGCCATGTTGTATTTAACTTCAATTTTATCTGATTTTCCCGGCATAATCGGTTCTTTAGGTTTGGAAGGAACCGTACAGCCGCAAGTAGATTGGACATTGGTTATAATCAAAGGAGCATCTCCGGTATTGGTAAACTCAAATATGCGGACACCATTGTCATTATCTTTATAAACCTTTCCGTAGTCTATCGTATTGTCTTTGGCTTTAAACTCAATTTTTGGTCCTTTTTGAGCTAAAGCATTCAAGCTGATAAAGCTGAATAAAGCAAAAAATAAAATTCTTTTCATGGTTATGTGTTTTTGGGTTGTGTAAAAATAGTCACTTTTGTTCAAACTACAAATACTAATTTCTTTTTTAATACTTCTGACTAAATCGTTACTTTTGCATCTCAATACAAAAACCAGACCAAATTGAAAAATTGTCTTTAAAACAGCAATTAACAATTAAAATAACCATTAAACCAATTTTATGTCAATTCCTGCACAATTTGATGCCAAGCAAGCCGAACAAAAATGGTATGATTACTGGATGAAAAACAATTATTTTCATTCGGAACCGGATCATCGTACTCCCTATACGATTGTAATCCCTCCACCAAATGTAACAGGTGTATTGCACATGGGACACATGCTGAACAATACAATTCAGGATGTTTTAATCCGCCGTGCCCGCCTGAAAGGGTTTAATGCCTGTTGGGTTCCGGGAACAGACCATGCTTCGATTGCTACGGAAGCAAAGGTTGTTGCTAAATTGAAAGCAGAAGGAATTAACAAAACCGATTTAACACGCGAAGAATTCTTAAAACACGCTTATGATTGGACGGATAAATACGGCGGTACCATTCTGGAACAACTGAAACAGTTAGGCTGTTCATGCGATTGGGACAGAACCAAGTTCACAATGGATGACGATATGTCTGCTTCGGTAATCAGATCTTTTGTGGATTTGTATAACAAAGGGATGATTTATCGCGGCTACAGAATGGTAAACTGGGATCCGGAAGCCAAAACAACGTTGTCTGACGAAGAGGTAATTCACGAAGAACGTCAGGGTAATTTATATTATATCAATTATAAAGTTGAAGGTTCAAATGATGTTTTGACGATTGCCACTACGCGTCCGGAAACCATTTTTGGGGATACCGCTGTCTGCATCAATCCAAATGACAAGCGGTTTACGCATCTGAAAGGTAAGAAAGCCATTGTCCCAATCTGCAATCGAGTTATTCCGATTATAGAAGACGAATATGTGGATGTCGAATTTGGAACGGGTTGCTTAAAAGTGACACCGGCTCATGACGTAAATGACAAAGAATTAGGAGATAAACACAAACTTGAAATTATTGATATCTTCAATGAAGACGCCACCTTAAATAGTTTTGGATTGCATTACCAGGGCAAAGACAGGTTTGTTGTTCGCGAAGAAATTTCAAAAGAACTGGCCTCCATCGGAGCCTTGGTTAAAACGGAAACGCATGTTAATAAAGTCGGAGCATCTGAAAGGACTAAAGCTGTAATCGAACCAAGATTATCAGACCAATGGTTTTTAAAGATGGAAGAATTGGTTAAACCAGCCCTCAAAGCTGTTTTAGAAACGGAAGAAGTAAAACTATACCCCGGTAAATTCAACAACACCTACCGCCATTGGATGGAAAATATCCGTGATTGGAATATTTCACGTCAGTTGTGGTGGGGGCAACAAATTCCGGCTTATTATTATGGCGAAGGAAAAGAAGAGTTTGTTGTAGCAGAAAATAAAGAAGAGGCCTTAAAATTAGCACAAGAAAAAACAGGTAACACATCACTGACAAAAGACCACTTAAAGCAGGACGCAGATGCACTTGACACCTGGTTTTCATCATGGTTGTGGCCGATGGCTGTTTTTGGCGGTATTTTAGATCCGGAAAATAAAGATTTTAAGTATTACTATCCGACCAATGATTTAGTTACCGGGCCGGATATTTTGTTCTTTTGGGTGGCTCGTATGATTATTGCCGGTTATGAATACACCGGTAAAAAACCCTTTACGAATGTTTACCTGACCGGGTTAGTACGTGATAAACAGCGTCGTAAAATGTCAAAATCGTTAGGAAATTCACCGGATCCAATCGATTTAATTGAAAAATTCGGTGCCGATGGCGTTCGGGTTGGGTTATTGCTGAGTGCTTCTGCCGGAAACGATATTATGTTTGACGAAGAATTGTGCAGTAACGGAAAAGCGTTTGCCAATAAAATCTGGAATGCCTTCCGGTTGATTAAAGGTTGGGAAGTAGCTGCTATTCCACAGCCGGAAGCTTCAAAAATTGCGATTGCCTGGTATGAAGCCAAATTGCAGCAAACGCTTGCCGGAATTGAAGATAACTTTGAAAAATACCGATTGTCCGACGCTTTAATGAGCATTTATAAACTAGTTTGGGATGATTTCTGTTCCTGGTTCCTGGAGATTATCAAGCCGGCTTATCAACAGCCCATTGATAAAGCAACTTTTGACAAAGCAATCGAGTTGTTAGAAACTAATTTGAAGTTATTGCATCCGTTTATGCCCTTCTTAACAGAAGAAATATGGCAGTACATTGCAGAAAGAACGCCCGAACAAGCCTTAATTATTTCTGAATGGCCAACGATGCAGGATACAAATTCTGATTTAATTGCTGAATTTGATTTTGTAACGGAGGTTATTGCCGGTATTCGAACCATCCGCAAACAAAAAAATATTGCTAATAAAGACCGTATCGATTTAAAGATAATCAACAACGAAAAAAGTACAGCCGCTTTTGATGCCGTAATCATAAAACTGGGAAATATTGACAACTTAGATTATGTTACAGAAGCAGTAAACGGAGCGTTGACCTATCGTGTAAAATCAAACGAATATTTTATTCCGATTGCCGGAAATATTGATGTAGCGGCTGAAATTGAAAAACTGGAAGAAGAGCTGAAATATATTCAGGGTTTCCTGAAATCTGTTCAGGTAAAGCTTTCAAATGAAAAATTTGTAGCCAACGCAAAACCGGAAATCATAGCAAACGAAAGAAACAAAGAGGCCGATGCGTTAGCTAAAATAGCTACCATTGAACAAAGTTTGGCGAGTTTGAAATAAAGATTAAGGCTTTAACATAAAATCCCGATTCATTCGGGATTTTTTTTGAATATGCCATATCTTATTTCTTTTTATTCTTTGTATTCATCATCAGTATTACGGCAGCGATTAAACCGATAATTACCAATGAGAACACGCCAATCATCATGATGGCACCATTATCCCAGGAATACAAAGCGAAAGTATGTCTGATCATTTTTTCAGGTTTTAAATTGAATCAAAATTAAAAAGTGATCAGCAGATTTTTTATGATAATTATCAGTTACAAAAACTTTGCTTTCAGTTCAGGAGTCGGTATCATGCATTCTTCTTTTTTACCGTACCATTTATAGCGGTTTTTAGCGATATAATCGTAAATAAAGTTGCCTGCACTTCCTGTAAATGATAGATAGCCGATGATTTTGTGCCAGGAGTTCAGCTCTCTGGCAATTCGCATGGCTGCTTCTGCTTTATGATAATAGGCTGTGCCGGGCTCATAAAGCACGATACTGTCTGTTTTTGTGCTGTCAACTCCAATGTGCTTAAGAATTTGCTGGCCTAAAGCCGATTGCAGAGCAACAAACCGGAATACATCCTTATCATCGTGCCTGATGATAAACTGAACCGAGGAATCGCATAAATTGCAGACGCCGTCAAACAAAATGATTTTCTTATCCTGTGGTAATCCTTCCATTGCTTTTTTATTTTTTTGCTTCAACCAGTTCCAAAACATCCAGACTCACTTTTGAAGTGAACAGGCCATAATTCACGGTGGCTTTGTTCTTTTCAATGGCATCCAGTGTACCAACAGCTTTTCCGTCTGTCATGCGTACACGGTCACCGATTTTTAAAATGGGTTTGGGCTTTTCAGATTCAATTTTTAACGCTTTTGCTTTCTTTTCTTTTTTTACGGCTCTGATTTCATCTACCTTGGTATTGACTTCCTGAATGATTTGTTGCTGAATAATTTCTTTTTGTTTCTTTTCTTTAACACTGGCTTTTTTTCGTTTGGAATTCTCAATCTCAACCATTTTTAAAAACTCACCAATCAGTGCTTTTTTATCTTTGTTATTAAAATATTTATCCGAAAGATCATCAATTTTCTGGCCAATGTAAATCAATCGTTGGTTGGCATCATAAAGTTCCTGATAACGTTCTAATTTTTCCTGAATTTTAGCATTAATGGTTTCCATTTTTTTACTTTCTTCCCGGGCTTTGGATTCTTCTTCTTTTAAGTTAATCGATGTTTTTTCCAGTTTAGAACGCTCTTTTTGCAAGGTAGCTATGGTTTTATCAAAGCGTACTTTACCGCCTTCAATTTTCTTTTTTGCCCGGTTAATCAGTCCGTACGGGATTCCGTTTTTTTGAGCGACTTCAAAGGTAAACGAACTTCCGGCCTGGCCTAATAGCAATTTATACATGGGTTCCAACGATTTTTCGTCAAAAAGCATGTTTGCATTAGAAGCAAAAGGTAATTCGTTGGCAAGAATTTTTAAATTGGAATAATGGGTGGTGATAATGCCGAAAGCTTCCCGGTGATAGAATTCTTCCAAAAAAGTTTCGGCCAAAGCACCCCCTAATTCCGGATCAGAACCCGTTCCGAACTCATCAATTAAAAACAGTGTTTTGGCATTGCATTTCTTTAAAAAATAGTTCATGTTCTTAAGGCGGTAGCTGTATGTGCTTAAATGATTTTCAATGGATTGATTGTCGCCTATGTCCGTCAGAATACGATCAAACAAAAACGTTTCACTCCGTTCGTGCACCGGAATAAGCATACCGCTTTGAAGCATCAGTTGCAACAGCCCGATTGTCTTTAATGAAATGGTTTTTCCGCCTGCATTAGGGCCGGAAATCACAATAATCCTGCTATGGTTATGCAGTTCAATGGTCTGTGGAAAAGTAGGCTGACCTTTACTTTTGTTGTTTAAATACAAAATCGGGTGGTATGCTTCTCTGAAAAACAAGCGTTTTTCTTCAATAATGGTTGGCAGAACCGCATTGATCTTCAGGGCATATTTTGCTTTGGCGGCAATCACATCAATGTCACTCAAAAACTCCTGGTATTGTTGCAGTAACGCTTTGTAAGGCCGGATATCATTGGTTAATTTTTTTAAAATACGGGTAATTTCTTCATGTTCTTCATATTCCAGATTACTCAATTCCCTTGAATAGCGTAGGGTGGCTTCCGGCTCAATATAGGCAATACTGCCTGTTTTGGAACTTCCTAAAACCGAGCCTTTCACTTTTTTGCGATACATGGCTAAAACAGCCAGAACACGACGGTTTTCAACAAAGCTTTCCTTTATTTCATCCAGATAACCTAAACTGTTGTATTGATGTAAAGCCAGCCCGAAACTTTGATTCACTTTACCGCGGACAGTGCTCATCTCCCGACGGATATTCACTAAGCCCGGTGAAGCATTGTCTTTAATCTCTCCGTATTTATCAACTACTTCATCAATTTTTTGGATAATGAATTTTGTATAGTCAATTTGTGTTGATTTTTGATAAAGGGTCGGGTAATAATCATTGAATTTCTTCAGGAAAAGCAACATCGTATTGACGTTTTCAGACAGTTGGGCTATTTTTCTGAAACTGCCCACTTCTAAAAAGCTGTTTTCTATACCCATCAATTTTATTTCGGTACTGATATTGTCAAAACCGTGGTTTGGGAATGCATTATTGTTGGAAAAAGAAGCGAGGTACTCCGATGTTTGCCAAAGCGATTCCATCAGCAGGCCTTTATTGCTGAACGGAACAATCTCCATTGCTTTCTGTTTACCCAATTCTGTATTACACCGCTCGGAAACTGTTTGCAGTATGGTTGAAAATTCTAAGTCTTTTAAGGTTTTATCGGTGATGGAAATCATTGGTTTTTATAGCAATTTTAGGCAAATTTAACGATAATTTTTCTTTGTTTGACGCGATGTTAAAGCAAAAACCGGAAGTATGGTTATCTTTGCTTAAATAAAAAAACTATGCAGGTAAAAATACATCCGTCTTGGAAAACTATTTTGGAAGAGGAATTTGCAAAGCCCTATTTCGGGGAATTAACTGCTTTTGTAAAAAGCGAATACAGTCAATATGTATGCTATCCGAAAGGTGGGCAGATTTTTGCGGCATTCGATCATTGTCCGTTTGAGCAACTCAAAGTGGTAATCATCGGTCAGGATCCGTATCACGGACCAAACCAGGCTAACGGACTGTGTTTTTCGGTTAATGACGGTATTTTGTTTCCGCCTTCTTTACAGAATATTTTCAGAGAGTTAGAAAGTGATTTGCAGTTGCCGTATCCCAAATCTGGCAATTTGCAGCGTTGGGCAGATCAGGGAGTGCTGCTGCTTAATGCCACGCTAACGGTCAGACAGGCAGAAGCCGGAAGCCATCAAAACAAAGGATGGGAAACTTTTACGGATGCGGTAATTCAACAGATTTCTGACCGGAAAGAAAATGTCATTTTCCTCCTTTGGGGAGGTTTTGCCAAAAAGAAAGGAGCTAAAATTGACCGAAAAAAGCATATCGTGCTGGAAACCGGGCATCCGTCTCCCTTAAGTGCTAACCGGGGACTGTGGTTTGGCAACAAACATTTCAGTAAAACCAATGAGTATTTGAAGCAAATAGGTGAAAAAGAGATTAGTTGGTAGACCTTCATTGCGGTTATTCCGATACAATATCATCCGTGTAGTTTTCCAGATCTCTTCTGTCTTTTTTGGTGGGCCTCCCTTCTCCGGTTTTACGGTAGTGCTCTTTTGATAGTTTAAGTAATTCCAAATGAGCAAAGCTTTCCGGCGGTGTTTCGTCTTTTCTGTAAATAGCAACCAATTTAGCTCCGACACGATTTTCCGGTATAGCTAAAACCTTAATTTTATAGGTAATCTGGTCTTTTCTAAAAGTGATGTCATCACCGGGAAAAACCTCACGGGAAGGTTTGGCAACCTGACCGTTAACCGTTACGTGGTTTTTTTTGCACAGTTCCGTAACCATATTCCGGGTTTTAAAATAACGCACACACCACAAGTATTTATCTATCCGCATACTTTTTTCAGAATTCTTCGTTAATTGTTACACAAAAATAAATCAAAATTGTATCTTGCGACACATCTTTTAAAGATATATTTTTAATAAACTGAACCATAATTTTACTCAAAATGCTATTAAAGAGATTTAAAAATGTTTTACTGATTGCAATACTTTCAGTTGTTGTTTTTTCCTGTAAAAAGGATGACGATGATGCAAACATTACGCCACCACGTGACCGGACCGAACAATATAACGCAGACAGGGATTCTATCCAGAAATATTTTGAAACACATTACATGACCGTTGATGCCGATATGAATGTAATGATTGCAGAAATCCCAGAAGAGAATAGTGCTGAATACACATCAATAAAAGACCAGACTGATTATCCTTTGCAATTTATTGAGGTCAAAAATGATGCACGTGTAACGTACTTAAAAGGGGGCAGGATTGATGACCCTGTTTCGTATAAATTATATTATATTTTACTGAATGAAGGTGGCGGACAAAGCCCGACAACGATCGATTCATCATTTGTGGATTACAGAGGATGGAATTTTAACAATGTTGAGTTTGACAGAACGTCTTCGCCGGTTTGGACATCTTTTCCTTCCAGTACAAATGAATTCATTTCCGGATTCAGACAGATCTTACCTAAATTGAAAACACCGGAAATGATAACTCCCAATGAAGACGGTACGGTTACGTATACAAATTATGGTAATTGTGTGGTATTTATACCTTCCGGACTTGCCTACTTTAATCTCTCAAGAGGCATTAATATTCCGGCTTACTCCAATTTAGCTTTTCAAATCAAATTAAAAGGGTTGCGTTATAATGACCATGACCGGGATAAAATTTTGTCTAAGGATGAAATTTATAACCCAACCGGCGATAGTGATATCGGTTACTTTAACCAGGATACTGATGGTGATGGTATTCCCGACTTTTTAGATACCGATGATGACGGCGATGGTGTTCTGACCAGAAATGAAATTAAAATTCCCGGAACTATTCCGCAATTGTACTACTCGTTTGATCAGATACCGGATTGTTCCGGTGACCAGTCTAATCCCGGCAGATTGCGAAAGCACCTTGATTCAAGCTGTCAGTAAAAGAAAAAAACAGAATAAATAAAATAAAAGATCCCGATTCAAACAACTGAATCGGGATTTTTTGTTAGAGGTAAAAAGGGTACGGTTATTTTTTCCGACGGATAACTTTTTCAGCCTTAGCAATAATGGCGGTATAATTTAATTGATACTTCTCCATCAGCTGAGCCGGTGTGCCGCTTTCTCCAAAACTGTCCTGTACGGCAACATATTCCTGCGGCACGGCATTGTTCAGCGATAATGTTCTGGCAACACTTTCGCCCAGACCACCTAAAATATTGTGCTCTTCAGCAGTAACCACACAGCCTGTTTTGGCAACCGATTTTAAAATGGCTTCTTCGTCCAATGGTTTAATCGTGTGGATGTTAATTACTTCGGCGGAAATTCCTTTTTCTTCCAGTTTTTCAGCAGCAAGTAAAGCTTCCCAAACCAAATGACCGGTGGCAATAATGGTCACATCAGTTCCTTCATTCAGCATCACCGCTTTACCAATGATGAATTCGCCGTTTTCAGGGGTAAAATTAGCGACGCTCGGACGTCCGAAACGCAGATAAACCGGACCGTGATGGTCGGCAATTGCCAGCGTAGCGGCTTTAGTCTGATTATAATCGCAGGTATTGATAACCGTCATTCCCGGCAACATTTTCATCAAACCGATATCTTCCAGGATCTGGTGGGTTGCACCGTCTTCCCCCAGGGTAAGGCCTGCATGCGAGGCACATATTTTAACATTTTTGTCAGAATAGGCTACAGATTGTCTGATTTGGTCATATACTCTTCCGGTGGAAAAGTTGGCAAATGTTCCGGTAAACGGAATTTTACCGCCGATGGTTAATCCGGCTGCTATACCGATCATATTGGCTTCGGCAATACCAACCTGAAAGAACCGTTCCGGATGGTTCTTTTTAAAATCGTCCATTTTTAATGAACCGATCAAATCGGCACAAAGAGCAACCACATTTTCATTTTTCTGACCCAATTCGGTCAAACCGGCTCCAAAACCTGAGCGGGTATCTTTATTTCCGGTATTTGTATATTTTTTCATTTTATGCTGAATTTATTTCAGTATCTTAATTATTTCAGATTTTAATAGTCACCCAATGTTTCGGGATTTTGAGCCAGTGCTTTTGTCAGCTGCTCATCGTTAGGAGCTTTTCCGTGCCATGCGTGGGTGTGCATCATGAAATCAACACCATTCCCCATTTCGGTATAAAGTAACACACAAACCGGTTTTCCTTTTCCTGTTTTAGCTTTGGCTTCGGTCATTCCGGAAATAATAGCTTCCAGATTATTACCTTCTTTGATTTCCAGAACTTCCCAACCAAAAGCAATGAACTTGGCTTTTAAATCACCCATGTGTAAAACTTCATCGGTAGTACCGTCAATCTGTTTGCCGTTTACATCGATGGTCGCAATGTAATTGTCCACTTTGTAAGCTGCGGCATACATCATGGCTTCCCAGTTCTGCCCCTCCTGTAATTCGCCGTCGCCGTGCAGGGAATAAATCAAATGGTTGTCATGATTCAGTTTTTTGGCTAAAGCTGCCCCAATGGCTACCGACATACCTTGTCCGAGAGAGCCCGACGCAACCCGTATGCCCGGTAAACCTTCATGGGTGGTAGGATGCCCCTGAAGTCTTGAGTTAATTAATCGGAAAGTGGCCAGTTCAGAAACCGGAAAGTAGCCACTGCGGGCTAAAACACTGTAAAATACCGGCGAAATGTGCCCGTTGGAAAGGAAAAACAAATCTTCTCCGTTTCCATTCATTTCAAAGTTTTCTTTTCGGTCCATTATAACCTGGTATAAGGCGACAAAAAATTCTGTACAGCCCAGAGAACCACCCGGATGTCCGGAGTTTACGGCATGAACCATTCGTAGAATGTCTCTTCTTACTTGTGTAGAAAAGTCGTTTAATTGTTGTGTGTTGGGTTTCATTTTTTCAAAAAAGTTAAACTAGGGCAAAGGTAATTCAATAATTATATTTTGACTAATCCGCTTTGGCAGAATTTGCGAAAGTTTTCAAGATAAATTGTTAGTAAACTCAGGGCTAAGATGTATAAATTATTCACAAAACAGACTGGGAAAAAATGAATTCTGTTATCTTTGCCAATTGTAAAAAACAGATATGAAGTTTGATCTATTGACGACTGACCCGCACTCAAAAGCCCGTGCAGGCTCAATTACCACAGACCATGGAGTGATTGAAACACCTATTTTTATGCCGGTAGGCACGGTTGCTTCCGTAAAAGGGGTGCACCAACGGGAATTAAAAAATGATATCAATCCGGATATTATACTGGGAAATACGTACCATTTATACCTTCGTCCGCAAACGGATATCCTTGAAAAAGCCGGCGGATTACATAAATTCATGAACTGGGACAGGAATATCCTTACGGACAGTGGCGGTTATCAGGTGTATTCGCTTTCTTCGAACCGGAAAATAAAAGAGGAAGGAGTCAAGTTTAAAAGCCATATTGATGGTTCATATCACTTTTTTTCACCTGAAAATGTCATGGAGATTCAACGGACTATCGGGGCTGATATCATCATGGCATTTGACGAATGTACGCCCTATCCGTGTGATTACCGTTATGCCAAACGTTCGATGCACATGACGCACCGCTGGTTAGACAGGTGTATTGCTCATCTGGAAAAACTGCCGTTTAAATATGGTTATGAACAGACTTTTTTTCCGATAGTTCAGGGGAGTACTTACAAGGATTTAAGAGAACAATCGGCTGAATATATTACCAATGCAGGAGCCCTGGGCAATGCGATTGGCGGACTTTCCGTGGGGGAACCGGCTGAAGAAATGTATGCCATGACAGAAGTGGTTACGGCTATCCTGCCAAAAGAGAAACCAAGGTATCTGATGGGAGTGGGAACCCCGGTCAATATTCTGGAAAATATAGCCTTGGGGATTGATATGTTTGATTGTGTGATGCCAACCCGAAACGCAAGAAACGGAATGCTGTTCACGGCAAACGGCACCATTAACATTAAAAACAAAAAGTGGGAAGACGATTTTTCGCCTATTGACGAAATGGGAATCACGTTTGTAGATACAGAATATACCAAGGCTTATCTGCGTCATCTGTTTGCCGCAAATGAGTATCTTGGCAAGCAGATAGCAACAATTCACAATTTAGGGTTTTATATGTGGCTGGTCCGTGAAGCCAGAAAGCATATTTTAGCAGGCGATTTCAGGGTATGGAAGGAGCAAATGGTAAAACAAATGAATCAAAGGTTATAAAATTTGAATTTAGAATTTAGAGTTTAGAAAAACTTCTAACTTCTAACTTCTAACTTCTAACTTCAAACATGAAAATTATTGATAAATACATCTTAAAACGATATTTGGTTACCTTCACGGTGATGCTTTTGTTGTTTATACCTATTGGTATCGTTATTGACGTTGCCGAAAAAATCAATAAAATACTGGAGAGTAAAGTCCCTTTTTCGGCTGTAGCCATTTATTATCTGGATTTTACGATTTATTTTGCCAACCTGCTTTTTCCGATTTTTCTGTTCCTTTCCGTGATATGGTTTACCTCAAAGCTGGCTAATAATACGGAGATTATTGCTATTTTGAGTTCCGGGATTTCTTTTACACGGTTTTTGAGACCTTATATCATCGGGGCTACTATTGTTTCGGTTTTTGCTCTGTTGATGGGCTTTTTTCTCGTGCCCAAAGCCAGTAAAGGTTTTAATGACTTCCGTTATACCTATTTGAAAAATAACAGGGAAATCAGACAAAATTCAAATGTGTTCCGGCAAATCAGTGAGGATGAATTTTTGTATGTAAGTAATTTTAATTCAGTTTCAAAAACTGCCTTTAATTTTACACTGGAAAAGTTTAATGGCGAAAAACTGGCTTATAAAATTACGGCTAACCGATTGAAATGGAATGAAAAAGACAGCACCTATACGATGTTCAACTATCAGAAACGAAAAGTCGGACTTTACGGAGATGTGTTAGAGAAAGCAGAAAAAAAGGATACCGTTTTTACGTTTGATCTGGAAGATCTGACTCCGGTGATTTACATTGCGGAAACACTGACCCTTCCGGAATTAGTTAAATTTATTGACAAGGAAAAAGCAAGAGGAAATGCCAATATAAATACCTATTTGGTTGTTTTGTACAGAAAATACAGTCTTCCGGTTACCGCCTTCATCTTAACACTTATTGCCGTTTCGGTTTCTTCCATGAAACGAAGAGGAGGAATGGGGGTCAATTTAGCCATCGGAATTGTGCTGGCCTTTACTTATATCTTTTTTGATAAGATTTTTGGAACAATGGCTGAAAAATCCAGTATTCCACCTTTTGTAGCCGTTTGGTTTCCTAATTTTGTTTTTGGTATTTTAGCCATCTATCTGCTTCGAAATGCAAAACGATAACCTTAAAAGTTATTTACACCTTCACCTGATTGTTTTTATCTGGGGGTTTACAGCCATTTTAGGCGAACTGATTTCCTTAGACGCTTTGCCTTTGGTATGGTTCAGGATGCTGATGGCTGTTGGTTTTATAGCAATTTTTATTTTTTATAAAAAAACCGATCTCACCATTCCACGCAAAACACGGCTGGCTTTTTTGTTTTTAGGGTTGGTTATCGCCCTGCATTGGCTCACTTTTTTTAAAGCGATCAAAGTCTCCAATGTGTCAGTCACCCTTGCCTGCCTTTCTACCGGAGCTTTTTTTGCTTCCTTTCTGGAACCTATTCTGTATAAACGAAAAGTTATTTGGTATGAAGTTTTCTTTGGATTGCTTGTGGTTGGCGGACTTTATATTATCTTTAATTTTGAAGGCGATTACTATTTGGGAATCATTTTAGCCTTATTGTCTGCCTTTTTATCAGCCCTTTTTTCAGTAATCAACGGAAAATATGCTAAAATGTATGATTCAACCGTCATTTCATTTTATGAACTTACAGGAGGTGTGTTTTGTTTTTCAGTTTATCTTTTATTGACAAATAGTTTTTCAGGGGAGTTCTTTATGCTTAAACCCTCAGACTGGTTATATCTGATTATTTTAAGTTCAATATGCACAGCCTATGCGTTCATCGCATCTGTAAAAGTTATGAAGTTCATAAGTCCTTACACCGTAATGCTGACCATTAATCTTGAACCTATTTACGGGATAATCTTAGCATTACTTATCTTTAAAGACAAAGAAAAAATGAGTCCGGAGTTTTATTTGGGAGCCGTAATAATTCTTTTAACCGTAGTTTTAAACGGAATGATCAAATACAGACTCAAAAACCGAAGAGATTAATTTTAATTTTGTTTAAAAGTTAACCCAAAAAATAACTTTTCTTAACAAGATAAAATTCTATCTTTGCTAATCAAACGAAACTAAAATTAATCGAAACCTATGGAATATTTAGATTTTGAACTTCCGATTAAAGAATTGGAAGATCAATTGGACAAATGCCAAATTATCGGTGAAGAATCTAATGTTGATGTTACCGCAACCTGTAAACAAATAGAAAAAAAACTAGAAGAAACAAAGAAAAAAATATACAAGAACCTTACCGCCTGGCAGAGGGTTCAACTTTCCCGACATCCCAGCCGTCCCTATACGATGGATCATATCCGGGCATTGTGTGGCGGAACCTTTTTAGAACTTTTTGGCGACAGAAGTTTTAAAGACGACAAAGCAATGGTTGGCGGATTGGGAAAAATCGGCGGACAGTCGTTCATGATTGTCGGGCAACAAAAAGGCTTTAATACCAAAACCCGTCAGTACCGGAACTTTGGAATGGCTAACCCGGAAGGCTACCGGAAAGCCCTTCGTTTAATGAAAATGGCCGAAAAATTCGGCATTCCTGTTCTGACCTTGATTGATACTCCCGGAGCTTATCCCGGGCTTGAAGCTGAAGAAAGAGGACAAGGCGAAGCAATCGCCAGAAATATTTTTGAGATGCTTCGGTTAAAAACTCCTATTGTTACCGTAATTGTAGGTGAAGGAGCTTCCGGCGGAGCATTGGGAATAGGCGTTGGCGACAAAGTATATATGCTCGAAAATACCTGGTATTCCGTAATTTCCCCTGAATCGTGTTCCTCAATTTTATGGCGAAGCTGGGAATATAAAGAACAGGCTGCAGAAGCTTTAAAGCTGACGTCATATGATATGAAAAAGCAGAAGTTAATCGATGAAATAATCCCGGAACCACTTGGCGGAGCACATTATGACAGAGAAACGACTTTTAAAACTGTTGAACAGTATATTATTAAAGGATATAACGAATTAAAAGACTTATCAACAACTGAGTTAGTTGCTCAAAGGATGGATAAATACAGTAAGATGGGCGAGTTTAAAGAATAATTCTTACATAACCAGATTTGAATCCGAAGCCCATAAACTTCGGATTTTTTTGTGTTATTAACATTAAAAAATAAGTTGTTAACAGTGTTGAACTAAAAAGTAGTTAAGGCTATTTTTTTAGATTATAGTTACATTAGCCAAATGGAAAATTTACGAAATATTAACCCGATTAAAGTAGATAAAACTACGATAATAAACTTAGAAAAAGGAAAGCTACCACCACAGGCTCTTGACTTAGAAGAGGCCGTGTTGGGAGCGATGATGATTGATAAAAAGGGGGTTGATGAGGTTATTGATATTCTTCAACCGGATGCTTTTTACAAAGATGCCCATAAATACATTTTTGAAGCCATTGTTCAGTTGTTTACCGATACGCAGCCTATCGATTTGCTCACTGTTTCCGCTCAGTTAAAAAAGAATGCAAAATTAGATTTGGTCGGTGGTGATTTTTACCTGATTCAGCTGACTCAGAAAATTTCGTCATCTGCCCATATTGAATTTCATTCCAGAATTATCCTTCAGAAATTTATCCAGCGGAGTTTGATTAAAATATCTTCTGAAATTATCGAAGAATCCTATGACGAAACGACCGACGTTTTTGATCTTTTAGACAAAGCCGAATCAAAGCTGTACGAGGTTACTCAGGGTAACATCAAACGAAGTTCGGAAACGGCTCAAAGTCTGGTTATCCAGGCCAAAAAGCGGATCGAAGAAATTGCCAATAAAGAAGGCTTAAGCGGTGTGGCAACCGGTTTTGATAAACTGGATAAAGTAACGTCCGGCTGGCAACCCAGTGATTTAATCATTATTGCCGCAAGACCCGGTATGGGTAAAACAGCGTTCGTACTTTCCATGGCCAGAAACATGGCTATCGATTTTAACCAACCGGTTGCTGTATTCTCGTTGGAAATGTCTTCTGTTCAGTTGATCACCCGTTTGATTTCGTCAGAAACGGGTTTATCTTCTGAGAAGTTGAGAACCGGTAAACTCGAAAAACACGAATGGGAACAATTGAGCGTAAAAGTAAAAAACCTGGAAAAAGCACCTTTATACATTGATGATACGCCTTCGTTGTCGATTTTTGACCTAAGGGCAAAGGCCAGACGTTTGTCTTCGCAACACGGTATCAAAATGATTATTGTGGATTATCTCCAGTTGATGACGGCCGGGGGTGGCGGAAAGGGCGGCGGAAACCGTGAACAGGAAATTTCAACTATTTCCCGAAACCTGAAAGCGTTGGCAAAAGAGTTGAATGTTCCCGTGATTGCTTTGTCTCAGCTTTCCCGTGCGGTTGAAACCCGTGGTTCCAGTAAACGGCCGTTGCTTTCCGATTTAAGGGAATCCGGTGCGATCGAGCAGGATGCCGATATTGTATCGTTCATTTATCGTCCGGAATACTACAAGATTGATGAATGGGATGATGATGAACGCTCGCCTACAGAAGGACAAGCCGAATTTATTATTGCCAAGCACCGTAATGGAGGTCTGGAAAATATCCGGTTAAAATTTATCGGAAGTCTGGGTAAATTTGATAACCTGGACGATTTTTCATCCGGGTTCAGCGATCTGCCTTCCCGTATGAATGCCGAGGATACACCGTTTATCACCAAAAACCTGCCTTCACCCAACGAAGCGTTTGGAAGCAATATGAATGCGGAAGAGGATGATTCAGATGTGCCGTTTTAATGTTTTCACCCTATAAGTCATATAAGTTATTTCTTCAAAACCGATGTGGCTTATAGGGTTAATAGTTTTTTATCATTTTCTTCACACAAAATCGTTTATCTTTGACATAAGAACATTTTTTGCCAACTAAAAAAATTGAAAAACTTTGAAAAAAACGATTTTTTACTTACTTCTATTTTTCATCTCCTTCACGGTAAAAGCCAATTTTATTCTTTTGCCGATGGATGAAAGCACGCAGCAGAATCATTTAAAAGCCTACGGAATTACCTATTGGGCTTTAGAAAATGATTACAAAGCCAGCTGGTTACTCAATTATCGGGGTGGTTCGTTTTTATTGCCCGATGCTCCGGAAATCAGAAAGGAATGTCAGATTCGTGGGGTGAGTTTTGAAATTTTATCAGACAGTCAGGCCAATCAGATTTTGGAAGAAATCAGTAGTCCATCCCAGAATATGGAATCGGTTGTGTTGGAAAAAGCTCCTAAAATTGCCGTTTACACACCTAAAGGAAAACAACCGTGGGACGATGCCGTTACCTTGGTTTTAACGTATGCTGAGATTCCGTTTAAAGCGGTTTATGATGAAGAAGTTTTGTCTGATCAGTTACTTTTGTATGATTGGCTACACCTGCATCACGAAGATTTTTCCGGTCAGTACGGAAAGTTTTTCGGAGCTTACCGGAATGCTCCCTGGTATATTGAACAAAAGAAAGAAGCGGAAGCATTGGCAGCTAAATTGGGGTATTCAAAAGTGTCTGAGGCTAAATTGGCGGTAGCCAAAAAAATACGTGATTTTGTAATTGGCGGCGGATTCATGTTTGCCATGTGTTCGGCAACCGACAGTTTTGATATTGCCCTTTCTGCCGATGGCGTTGACATCTGTGAACCCATGTTTGACGGTGATGAAAGTGAACCGAATTACCAGTCAAAAATTGATTACTCCAAAACGTTTGCCTTCCGGGATTTTATACTGGAAAGGAGTCCGACCGTTTATGAATTTTCAGATATCGATATGACCACCAAGCGGAAAATGCCGATGGAAAAAGATTATTTTACACTGATGGAATATTCGGCCAAATGGGATCCGATTCCCACCATGCTATGCCAGAACCATACCCAGCTGGTCAAAGGATTTATGGGACAGACAACGGCTTTTGACAGTGAGCTGGTCAAATCGCATGTGTTGGTTATGGGCGAGAACCGGTATAATGGTGAAGCAAGGTATATACACGGTACCAAAGGAAAAGGGATGTTTACTTTTTTTGGCGGACATGATCCGGAGGATTACCAGCATTTGGTAGGCGATGCTCCGACCGTTTTGGATTTACACCCCAATTCGCCCGGTTATCGGTTAATTTTAAATAATGTTTTGTTTCCGGCTGCCAAGAAAAAGAAACAGAAAACATAATTTTTAATAAGAAGTGGTTTAAACTTTTTTATATTCTTCGGCACTCCATTGCTAATTTTTTGGAATTGTTATTGAAAAATCATTTGTTGGGTACGGTATTTTTGTTTTAGCATATTTGACAGGATAATTTGAGTATTCCGCAAGTGTTGTTATAGCATCTTTACAATTACAACAAGTCAAAAGAATAAACAAACAGTTAACTTATGCATGTTTTTATGTTATTCTAAACTTTGACAAAGTTTTTGAACTTTGTCAAAGTTTTTTAAGGTTAACTCAAATTCTCCTCATTCTCCTTATCCAGGTATTCCTGAACAATTCCTATGGCATTCGTAACCACATCGCTCAGGGCGGTGATAAACGTTCCGTCGTCAGCAATATTAATGGCGTGCTTAATCGCTTCAATTTCTTTGGGAATGATTTCATACGTCACCGGACGATTTGCTTTCTGAATTCCTTCTAAAATTAAATCGATGATTTCCTGCTCTGTCCTTCCGCGTAAGTGTTTTTCCTGACGGATAATTATGTGGTCAAACATTCTTCCGGCAATTTCAGCACAATCGCGAATATCTTCATCTCTCCGGTCGCCCACACCGGCAATAATTCCGATTTTTCGGGTTGCCTCGATATTGCTCAATAAGTCTTCAATGGCAGAATACCCGGCCGGATTATGGGCAAAATCAATCATGACTTTGAACCGTTTAAACTCAAAAATATTCATTCGGCCCGGTGTCTGGGCTACGCTCGGAATAAAGGTCTGCAACGAAAGACTGATATCATCGGTTTTAAACCCATACAGATAACTGGCTAACGATGCCGCCAAAACATTTTGAATCATAAATTTTGCTTTGCCACCCAGTGTCAGTGGAATATGCAAAGCCTTTTCAATGCGGATTTTCCAGTCTCCTTTTTTTATGGTGATAAAGCCATTTTCATAAACCGCAACAATTTTGCCTTCTTTGCTTAGTTTTTTTACAACAGGATTATCTTCGTCCATGGCAAAATAAGCAATGTTACAGCTCAGATCACCGGCAATTTTGAGGCAATGTTCATCTTCGGCATTCAGAATAGCCCATCCGTCTTTTTTTACACTGCGTACAACCACACTTTTAACACGGGCCAGATCGTCCAGGGTATCAATATCGTTCAGTCCTAGATGATCCTCTCTGATGTTGGTGATGATAGCAATATCACACCGGCTAAAACCTAAACCGGCTCTTAAAATACCGCCACGGGCTGTTTCCAGAACCGCAAATTCAACGGTTGGATCTTTTAAAATATATTCGGCACTGATGGGGCCGGTTGTATCGCCTTTTTCCAACATGTGGTTTTGAATATAAATCCCGTCAGACGTGGTAAATCCTACTTTAAAACCGTTGTTTTTTACAATGTGGGCTAGCAGTCGGGTGGTGGTGGTTTTTCCGTTTGTTCCCGTTACGGCGATAATCGGAATCCGGCTGGGTTTTCCGGGCGGGTAAAGCATATCGATAACCGGAGCCGCCACGTTTCTGGGCAATCCTTCAGAGGGAGCTAAATGCATCCGGAAACCTGGTGCGGCGTTTACTTCTAAAATAACCCCTCCGTTCTCTTTTAAAGGTTGGGTTAAATTTTCAGCCATAATATCAATTCCGCAGACATCCAGACCAATTACTCTTGAAATTCGTTCGGCTAAAAAGATATTTTCCGGGTGCATCATATCGGTTACATCCACTGATGTGCCCCCGGTACTTAAATTGGCTGTTGATTTTAAATAGACTGTTTCACCGTTATTAGGAACCGTTTCTAACGTATAGCCCAATTTGTCTAACAAATCGGTTGTATCTCTGTCAACGGTAATTTCGGTTAACACATTCTCATGGCCATAACCTCTCCGGGGATCCTGATTGGTTATGTCAATTAATTCTTGAATTGTATGCTTTCCGTCGCCGATAATATGAGCAGGCACTCTTTTGGCGGCAGCAACTAACTTATTGTCTATAACTAAAACCCTGAAATCAAATCCTGTGATAAATTTTTCCACAATAACCCGACGGCTGTACTTTTGAGCATGAGCCAAACCTTCTACAGCATCTTCCCAGGTTACAACGTTAATTGATGCTCCTTTTCCATGATTGCCGTCCAAAGGTTTAATTACGATAGGGTAACCTATTTTTTTAATGGTGCGTTCCAAATCTTCTTCATCCACACAAATAGAACCGCTGGCAACGGGAATAGACGCCATGTCAAGCATACGTTTGGTTTCTTCTTTGTTACAGGCAATGTCCACTGCAATATTGCTGGTTTTGCAGGTAATGGTGGCCTGAAAACGCATTTGATGCACCCCGTAGCCCAATTGCACTAACGAGTTTGTGCCTAACCGGATCCAGGGGATATCCCGGGCAACAGCCTCTTCCACGATACTTCCGGTGGAAGGACCCAGACGTACTCTTTCCCTGATTTCACGCATCTTCTGAATGTCGGCTTCCAGGTCATAGTCGGTACCGGCAATCAGGGCTTCAGCAATCAGGACGGAGCTTTCCGCCGCAAACATACCCACATTTTCTTCTGTATAGCTGAAAACAACATTGTAAACACCGGGAGTTTTTGTTTCGCGTGTTCTTCCGAATCCGGTTTCCATGCCGGCAAGGGTTTGAATTTCAAGGGCAATATGCTCAATCACGTGTCCCATCCAGGTACCGCGTTCTATCCGCATAAAAAAACCACCACGAACCCCTTCGGAACAGCGGTGCTCGATCATGGTCGGAAACATGGCTTCGATCCGTTCCCGGAAGCCGTCTATTTTATTGGTCGGAAACTGTTCCATCTCTTCCAGGTCCAACCGCATCTGGATTAATTTTTTTCGTTGAATACTCCAAATGTTGGGTCCCCGCAGGGCTTGTACTTTTAATATTTTCATCAACTTAAATTGAAAAGAAAAGTGTTTTGT